>ERZ1032250.5-NODE-5-length-34140-cov-49.694968_pt1 | contig 34140 bp, 51 predicted proteins | sample MGYA00516698_ERZ1032250 | MGnify/ENA primary metagenome ERZ1032250 (study PRJEB33719, sample SAMN04261350) | wastewater metagenome | biome: periurban shantytown; feature: human; material: feces | host: Homo sapiens | place: Peru: Lima | collected 2012-01-15 ...
GCAAGGCCAGCGGTACGCACCTGTTCTGTTACAGCGGCGACCGGAACAGCGCCGGATATAAGGCGTGTCAGGCTGTAATGGACGTACTTGGCCCGATTACGCCGGGTGCGCCGGACGTGATCCGAGCCTATCCCACGCTGTATGAGGTGAAGCACCCTGCCGCCACGACGGTGTATATCGAGACGGACTTCCACGACGTACCCCGCATCGCGCAGTGGATCATCGACAACACAACCCTGATCGGCGAGACCATCGCCAAGGGGCTGTGCGCGGCGCTGGGCGTACCCTTTGTGGAGAGCGAAAACGCGCCGGTGCCGGTGCCTGCGGAGAAGGACACGACGCTGCCCATGCAGGTACGGATGCTCAAGCGCGGCATGAAGGGCGCAGATGTGAAGACCCTGCAAGCGGCGCTGGTTGCCTACGGCTTTTCCTGCGGCGCGGCCGGTGCGGACGGCGACTTCGGCAGCGGCACAGAAGCGGCGCTGAAGAAGTTCCAGACCAAGTACGGCCTCGGCGCTGACGGTATCGCCGGGAAGGGGACTTGGGGGAAGCTGCTGGGACAGTAAGGCAAAAAGATATCCCGCGCTGTATGGCGCGGGATATCTTTTTGCCTCAAATTTTATTTTTCTTCTTGACATACCACGCATTGCGTGGTAATATATAGACAGATCAAGAAAGGGTAGCCGCACAGCGGCAGAAAGGGAAACATTATGAAAAAGACTTTTTATTCCGTCACCTACGCAGTATGGGGATCCAACTTCTGCCGGGAGGCGTGGTTTGACAGCAAGGCCGCGGCGGACGCCTTCGCCGCCCACGATTACCGGGACGACCCGGTGGCTCACACCTACAGCAAGGCGGACAGCATCCGCGCCGCCGAGGATCGCGTGGCCGCTACGGCCGCAGAGCTGATCGCCTGATAGAAGTACCGCTTCTGGCGGGGTTGAGCGCATCAGCCCCACCCCATGAAAAATTTTGAAAAGGAGGAGCATAACATGAACGCACAGGAATTGATTTTGCGGTACAGGATTTCCCTGAAACTCGACGAACACGGCCAGCCCACCGGAAACCTGGTCGTTTACCGCGCCGACAAAGCGGCTCTTGCCGCTATCACAGCCGCAAAGCCGGAGATCGTGTCCATGCTGCTGGAGCAGCGCGAAGCCGGTATCCGCGCAGAGCAGGAGCGACAGAAGAAAATCGCCGCCATCCCCGGACTGCGGGAGATCGAAGCCGCCCGTGCCGATCTGGTAAATTGGAAACTGGAATTTGACGCCAGCTTTGACAGCGAGAACGGCGGCGGCGTGGGTGTCCGTCCCAAGCCGAAGTATGACATGGATGCCATGTACGCCCAGTACCCCTGCGCCAAGGCGTATTTGGACGCGCAGGATTTCGCGGCGTCCGAAAATGACGCAAAATCCGCAGCCGGCATGAAGGCGCTGGAGGCCATCATCAACGGCGACAACTACGAGCAGGCAATCGCCGCCATGAACAGCGCGTGGGCGTCACACTGCGAACGGAATATTTGGGACTAAAAGGGGGCTACGTCATGGCAAACATGGAGATCAACACCCACGGCAGAAAAATCAACATGGAGACATTGTCCGAAGCGTCCGAATATACCAGGGGCCTCGGCTCCCGCACGGGGGAGTACATGGAGATTTTTTACGACAAGTCCACCGGCGAGGTATGGGGAAAGTATCACTGGGACCGCGAGGAATGGACGGTCTACCACGATGATGATGTTATCAAGGTCGGCATCACCAATCGCTTCGCGTCTAAGCAGCGTATCGCGGACATGATTGCCAGAACCTTGACGGAGGAAGAAATCTGTGAGCGCGAGAACGCCGCATATTTGGCTGGCGGCTCGCAATTATGAAGGTGCTTGACATTTCCTACACGGCGTGGTAAGCTATTTTTGTCGGATGCAAGAGGCGCTTGCATCTGGTGCGGCGCGATCCCGCCGCCGTGGATTGAAAAGGTGAGAAGGACAAACGCTTCAAACGCAGGAAAAGCACCGGTTTCCGGTGCTTTTCCTTTTTACAATTTTGACTATGAAAGGATGCTAAAAATGACAGACAAACTGTTTTGCACACTGTTCGCCGCAGCGCTTACCTCCGCCGAAAGAGACGCTTTTGTCTCCGACTGGTTGCTGTCCTCTGTCTGGGGCGATGCGCCGGACGCGGACATTCCCGCAGACCGCATCGACCTGCTGGCGCGTCTCTGGGACGCCGCCCACTTGGCGATCCGCGACATCCGGCAGCACACTGGCCTATCCCAGGCGGCCTTTGCCACCCGGTACTGTATACCCACCCGCACGCTGGAGGACTGGGAGCGCGGCGTGAGGAGCTGCCCAGACTACCTGCGACTCCTGCTGGCGCAGGCAACCGGAGCATATCAGCGGCCGTGGGGATAGCCCGTTGTCATTCCGTTGTCAAAAGTTGTTTTTATCGGTGGTAAAACCGTCCGCAGTGCTGGACGGCTTTTGCGCTGGCTCGGACGCACGGCGAGCTGCAAAGCCTTGTGAATAAAGATAAAACCGCCTGATTGTTGCAATCAGGCGGTTTTTCGCTTTGGAGCAGGGTACGGGAGTCGAACCTGTTGAAAAAACCGGTATACGTGGCTTAAATACTCACTTCTCGCGGACTTCCGTTGCCATTTTGTTGTCAAAATAGTCATCGATAGATCTGTCTATCTCGATCATCCTGTCGGTCATCGTGTAGGCGTAGACCTGCTTGTACATCCAGTCATCGGACCAGCCGTTCCGCTCCTGCGCATACCGGGATTCGACGCCGAGCCGCATCATGATGGCGGCGTTGGCGTGGCGCAGATCGTGGAAGCGGCAGCGAGGAATGCCTGCAGCGTCGAGGCCGCGAATGAAGCGATTATAGATCGTCTGGCCGGAGGTGGGAACAATGTAGCCCTCGCTGCGGCCGGTGGCGTCTATCAGGGTCTGAATGTGGGCGGGGACGGACACCCAGCGATCACCGGAGAAGGTCTTCGGCGGCTTCACCTCGTCGCCTTTTTCTCCGGAGACGATGGCGCGGCAGATGTGCAGCCTGCCCCCGGAGATGTCCTCAAATCTGGCGCCGCGGATCTCCGACATGCGCATCCCCATCCATAACGCCATGAGCACGGGCAGCTCCATGTCCGTGCCGGAGAATGCCGCGATGATCTTGCCGATCTCGGCGTCCTCGATCTTGCGCAGCTCCACTCTCCGCTTCTGTGGAAGGATGATGGAGATCTTCGTGTCTGGCGCAAACTGCTTCAGGACGGAAACAAGAAGTCCTTCGACGTTACGGACATACTTCGGGCTCTTCCCGGCTTTCACCATTTTTCCGATCTCCCGCTGGATCTGCTCGGAGGTGATGGAGGCAGCCGGCAGCTCCATCAGGCTCGGGAAGGATGTCTTCTGGAGGCGCTTGTACTCCGCTGCGGTGGAGGGGGAGATCACACCGTCTCGAGATTCAATGTACTTTCTATATGCCTCCTTCAAGGTCATGGTCGAGGCAGCTTTTTCGGGCGCCTTCAGACCGTGCTTGATGGCCATAGCCTCAGCAATGGCCTCCTCCTTGGTCTCGCGCGTGATGGACACATCCTGTCCGTTGACGCGGACGCGGCAGGCCCACGAACCGCTGGGTAGCTTCCTGGCGGTGGGCGTGTGGGCGGTGTTCTTGCTGCGCTGCTCCCGGACCTGCCGGGTGCCGCACCATTTACAGTAGACGGAGTCGGCGTCTATCTCGCGGCCGCAGCCCTTGTTCTTGCACTGCATAACATCCCCCCCATCATCAAGAAGGGCGGTGCCCGATTCGGACACCGCCCCTGTCTATTCAGCCGACCTTTTCCATGCGGATGGTCATAGTGGTGCCGAGAGCGCTGGCCTCGTAGCTCAGCTGGCCGTTGGCGTAGGTGAATGTCTTGGTGTCGTCGCCGCTGGCCAGAAGTGCGAGGGAGGTCTGATCCTTGTCGTTCTGAGAATCCCAGGAGTAAGGCTCATCGGCCGTAGTGGGAGCGACGAATGTTCCCGCCCAGTACAGGCTCTTAGTGTCGCCGTTATCGGAAACCCAGTTGATGATGATCTCGCTGCCGGAGATCGTGGCCGCCTGCCAGGTATCCTCGGAGTTGCTGTTTACCTGCTTCCACTCGCCGGTCAGGTCGGGAGGAGAGGCGGGGTCTTTAGTCTGCTCGCCGCCATTATTGGCGGGCGCGCTGCCGCAGGCACAGATGGACAGTGCCAAAACAGCGGCCATCAGGAACACGGAAATTTTCTTCATTTTCAACCTCTTTCCGCGGCAAATCTGTCGCTTACATATATTTTCTGCAAAGAATTTGCATTTTACTGGATATATTTTGTCGAAGTGGTACAATAAAGGTAATATTTGAGGAGGGACGCGACATGAATGAGTGGGAGGAGGACTTGTTGGCGTTGTTCGACACTCTGGACGAAGCGGCGCAGGCCGAGGCCCTGGCGGCCGCGCTGAAAATCATTGGCGGCGAGATCCTCTGAGAAATGGTGCCCGATTCGGGCACCGTTTTATTTTTCCCGCTCCCGCCTCAGGCGGAGCATAAAGGCAAATAGTTCGTTCCGCTGCTCGGCGGTCATGCTGTCCAGCAGGCGCATAAACTCCTGCCGCACCGGATCCGGCGGCGTCTCCTTTTCCCCCAGCAGGTCGGAGACGGTGCAGCCGAGATACTGCGCCAATAACTGCACCTTGGCCACAGAGGGAGTCGTACCCTTATTTATGTCCGTAATGAAGCTGGTTCCAACGCCGCTTTCACGGCAAGCTACCGTGGGCTTAACTCCTTTTGCTCGACACCTTTCTTTGATATTTCTTACAAAAAGTTCTTTATCCATAGTGGCCTCGTCAAATGAGATTATAGGAGCTTCAAGAACTCCTGCTCGGATATCACGGCAATTGATGCGCCTTTCGCATTGAGCGCGGCTGCCTTTTCTTCCTTGTCACTCATGCCGTCGCATCCGACGATGATTTTGTCTTGTTCTCCGACCACCAGATAGTCGGTCTTTTTCGATACGGCGCTTTTTATGGTGGCGCCGGCAGCCTCTGCGAGGGATTTTGCTGCCGCGCGCGGAAAGCTTAATGCGCCAGTAAATACGACGGCTTTGCCATCCAATTCCCCGCCTCGGTATACATCGCCGACTAATATTGGACACGTTCCCGACGCAGACCTTTGAAGATAGGACCGTAGCGCAGCATTTCGTTCTCCTTTGCTGTGAAGTGCATGATCTAATCTATTTTCGCCGCAAAGCCAAGATAGGATTGCTCCACACGCGCGACAATCCTCGAGCGCATCGTGGAAGCGCGCCATGTAACCGATCTCGTCGCATGCATCAGATAGTTTACTGTAAGGATGACGAGTGACTCGCCCGTAGAGCGTCATCACGTCAAAGCAACGGGCGAAGCATTCTCGAATAATCCCCTCCGCCGCCTCCAAGAAACTGGCATCAAAAGAAACATTCCACCCTGCGGTGTACGGGGAGGCGGATACAAATTCTGCAAAAGTGTCAATCACCTCGTCGATGGTTGGAGCAGCGGCGACCATATCTCCCGTGATCCCAGTCAACTCCGTCACTGTGGCCGGTATAGGGCATCCCGGATTGACGTAGGTTTTGTAACTGTCGCTCTCTTGGTGCCCGATGTATCGCACTGCGGCGAGTTGGATAATTTTACAGGTTTGGGGGTCGATGCCCGTAGTTTCTAAATCTATGACCACGTAGTCAGAGAGATCTTCCGGGTGACTAAAAGGCATGACGTAAGATGTGTCGTTGCTCATGATGCGCCTCCACTGTAGATGATATATACAAAATATAAACTCAAAAATTGTGAATACAAACAACAAATAAGAAATTTCGCATTTTGTATTGACAATGAGAAATTTCTCATTTATGATTGGCTTGTCCCTCAGGTGAGAACGAGAGGGAGGTGGAAAAATGCGACGGTTTTCGGACTGGCTGGTAGAGAAGCTGGAGGACTGCGACGTGTGGGTGATCCTTGTCGTCCAGATCGCGCTTTCTATCGTAACTGCCTTGTTAACATCAGTGTTAACAGTGTTGTTAGTAAGGCAGTTGCAAACGATACTGCGATAGGGAACCACAGGCTTTTCAGCGGAAGCTCCTTCCAGTACCGCTTTCGCTCCGCAAGGTAGTCGTCCAGCGCAATCTCGCCCTTGGGCGTGATGCGGTAGACGCCGAGGCCGTGATGGAGCGCCCGCGTTGCCGACAGATCGGTGTCCGCGTCTTCGGAGCGAAGCGCAGCATCGGGCTGGGCCAGCGCGACGATGCGGTGTCCCGCTGAGCTGACATCTGCAAGCGCCTTTTTAGCGTCAGCGGTTGGCGCGGGGCCATGCTTGCGGAAGTAGCGCAGCACCTTGGCGTCGCAGGCGGTGATCTGACTGTCGTTTTCCATGTATTTCCCTTCGCGTTCAAAAGTTGAGGGTTTCCACTGGGTCTTGCGCAGGTTGTATCCCCCTCGGAGAAATGGGTGTGTAGTTGTTTACTGACATGAACACTATAACACCCTTTTCTCCGGCGCGCAAGGTGAAATTTCACGAACGGAGGTGAATCAAGTGCGGATCAAGGAGTACCGCGAGCGCACCGGTATGACGCAGGAGGCGCTGGCGGACAAGCTGAACGTCGACCGGTCGGTGATCAGTTACTGGGAGCGCGGCAAGGCGACGCCCTGCAAGAAGCACCGCGCCATGCTGTGTGCAATTTTACAATGCACGGAAATGGAGCTGATGAGCGACGCCGCCCACTAAGGTCAGCATAGCGGAGAAAGGAGGAGTTGTCCATGGCAAGGGACGGCGGAAACATCTACCAGACCGCCCGGAAAGCGGCGGGTCTGACGCAGGAGGCCGCGGCGGAGCGGCTGGCGGTCAGCGACACCAGCATCCGCGCCTACGAGTCCGGGGAGCGGCTGCCGGGCGACGACATCGTGGCCCGGATGTGCGCAGTGTACAACGTACAGTATCTGGGCTTGCAGCACCTGCAGCTGAAGACGGCGCTGCTGCCGGACTGCGTGCAGGAGGCGCGGCCGGAGCCGCTGCCGGTGGCGGTGATCAAGCTGGTGCGGCGGGTGATGCGCTTCGCGGAGGCGCACCGCAGCGATCAGCTGATGGAGATCGCCGAGGACGGCGTCATCAGCGACGGCGAGCGGGCGCTCTTTGAGGAGATCACCTGCGAGCTGGGGGATATCGTGCAGGCCGCACTGGCCTTGCAGTACGCAGAGGAGGTGCAGTGATGCCCCGAACGATTTTGAGCGCGAAGACAGACGCCGCCAAGGACATGGCGGTCCGCATCAAGGCGCAGGCCTACGCCCTGCACGGTGGTCTGGACGGCATGGCGCGGGCGGCGGGCATGAGCCGCAGCACTATTTATGCCCGGATCAAGGATCTGCCCAGCTGCTCCGGCAAGGAGATCGCGGCCATTGCCAAGGCGGCGCGCATCCCCAAGGACGAGCTGTTCGCGGTCTGGGCAAAGGCGTGCTGAGGAGGTGGCGAGCGTGACAACATGGTATTGCCTGGATCTGAAATACCCGGGCTTATACCTCCGGCCGGGCGAGATGGTGGTGGTGCGGCTGGGCTCCCTGAGCTTCCGGGAAGCCACCTACCGCGTGGGGCACTTTGCGACGGACCCTCGGGAGCCGGGCGCCCGGAAGCTGTGGTTTTACCGGAGCGGCGGCGGCATTGAGGATCCCGCCCGCTGGAAGAAGTATTACACCGATATCCGCTTCATGCCGCTGGATACGCCGGAGGGAGGTGTGATCTGTGGATAGCTGGGCAATGGCGGTGCAGTACATCTGCGCGGCAGCCGGTGCGGCGGCCGTCGTCCGCTGGGTGGACGGCTGCGGGAAGGCACAAAAAAAGAACCGCCCTCTGGGTGGAGCCAGAAGGCGGTTCGGTGAGTTGAAGCGCACGCGCTTCATACGAGCAAGATGATTATACCAGAGCCGGGAGGCTTTTACAAGGGGGTAAGGACTGCCATGAGCAAAAAATTTGAACAGCCCGCCTATTGGGGCGTCATCCCCGCCCCCGTACGGTACGACGACCGCCTCCCTGCCAACGCGAAGCTGCTGTACGGCGAGATCTCCGCGCTGTGCGACCGCAAGGGCTTCTGTTGGGCAAAGAACGACTACTTCGCGGAGCTGTACGGATGGTCGGCGGACACGGTGACGCGGCTGATCCGGAAGCTCCGGGACGCGGGCTATCTGACGGTGGAGATGGTGCCTACGGCCACCGGCAGCGAGCGGCGGATTTTCGCCGGTGTTTGCACAAGGGGTGTCGGCAAAAATGCCGAGACCCCTCTCGGCAAAAAAGTCGGGGGGGTGTCGGCAAAAAAGTCGACCCCCCACAATATAAGAACAGATAAGTATAATAATACCCCCCTTACCCCCCAAGGGGGAAAGACCCGGAAAAAGGCGGAATGGGAGCCGGAACGGTTCGAGGGGCTCTGGAAGTTCTACCCGGTGATCCGGAAGGCGGACGGCACGTCTACCAGCAAGGGCGACAAGAGCGATGCCCGGCGCGCATGGAACGCGCTGAGGCCCTCCCCCGAGCTGATCGATACCATGGGTGTGTGGCTCAAGGCGAAACTGAAATACGACGATCAATACGCCAGGGGCTACGGCGTCAAGACGGTCTCTGTCTGGCTCAACGGCATCCGCCGTAACGGCGGCGTGCTGGAAATGCCGGAGATTCCGCAGGAGCCGCAGCCGCGCCCGGATAGCCGTGTGCAGGAGAGGAAGGGTGACTACGAGATATGACAACGGACAGTCCGATCCAGTCCCAGCGGCTGGCAACGGCGCAGGCCGCCGTGCTGGGCGCGATGCTGATCGACGCGGACTGCATTGCCGATGTGCTGGCAGGTACGTCGGAGGCTATGTTCGTGTCATCGGTCTACCGCACGGTGTACGGCTGCATCCGGCAGCTGTTTCAGGAGGCGCAGCCGGTCGACCCCGTGACGGTGGGCGCGGCGCTGAAGGAGCGCGCCGGGCAGGACTACGGCGAGCTGTTGGTGCAGCTGATGGACGTGACGCCCACCAGCGCCAACGTGGGCTCCTACGTGGAGATCCTCAAGCGGGAGAGCATCGTGTGGCGGCTGCGGAGCATCGGCGCGGCGCTGGCGGAGACGGAAGATCTTCCGGCGGCGGAAAAGCTGATGGAGAAGGCCAACGCCGCCATGAGCCTGAAGTCCGGCGTGGAGGTCTGGGACATGACCCAGATGTGGGAGAACTTCTCCGCCCGCCATGAGGAGACGGAGAAGCCGGAGTACATCCGCTGGGGCTATGACTTTATCGACGAGCGGGTGTACACCACCCGGGGCGATTACTGCGTCATCGGCGGATACCCCAGCGCCGGAAAGACGTGTCTGGCGCTGGGCATGGCCATGAAGATGGCGGAGCGGTACCGGGTGGGCTTTTTCTCCTTTGAGACGGACAAAGCCAAGCTGGCCGACCGCATCATGTCCGCCAGGGCCATGATCGACCTGAGCGACATCAAGCAAAACAAGCTGGGCGAAAAGGAGCGGGAGGAGCTGGCCTACGCGGCGTCCAGTCTGAGCAGGACGGGCTTGCAGATCATGCAGTGCAGCGGCTTCACCGTGGCAGACATCCAGTCCGTAGCACTGTCCCGGCACTACGACGTGGTGTTCATCGACTACTTGCAGCTCATCGAGGCGGACGGACGGAGGGGCTGGAGCCGTCCGGAGGAGGTCAGCTCCATCAGCCGCGGCCTGCAGCGGATGAGCCACGAGCACGGCATCACGGCGGTGGTTCTGTCCCAGCTGACGCCGGACGCCGGGCGGAAGAAGACCGAGGCTCCGACCATGTACGACCTGCGGGAGAGTCGACAGATCACCATGGACGCGGACGCCATCTTCCTGCTGTATCTGGAGGATCCGGAGGACCGCTCCGGGGCGCGCGTCCTGAAGTGCGACAAGAACAAGGACGGACAGGCGGGCTGGTACAAGGTGATGCAGTTCCAAGGCCGCATCCAGAGTTTCCGCCCCATGCCGAAGCCGGTGGCCAAGTCGGCGCCGCTTCCGGCGCAGGTCAGCTTCCACGAAATTAAAGACGACGGCGACGTGCCGTTCTGAGAGGAGGGCCTATGCAGGTCGGCGACAATGCTACATACATTCCCTTCGTGCTGCGATACGCCAAGGACACGGAGCTGCGGGCGCCCAGCGTCGCGGCGCCGGTGGTCTGGGTGCATCCGGAGGGCCGCTTTGCGGTGGTGGAACGCAGCATAGGGCGGTATAGGTATCGGGAATGCATCCCGTGCAGAAAAATGAAAAGTGAGGTACGAGCAACATGAAAACCATAGCGATCATGAACTTGAAGGGCGGCGTGGGGAAAACGGTCACAGCCATCAACCTGGCGGACGCTCTACGGCGGGCCGGCAGACGGGTGGTGCTGGTGGACTGCGACGGGCAAATGAGCCTGACGCGATTCTACTTCCCGGATCTCGACCCGGACAACGCTGCCACGGTGGCGGATGTGCTGGAGGGTGAGGCGGAGCCCGTGTGGAGCGACAGCACTATCCCTGTGGACGCCGGTGGCTTTGTGCAGCTGCTGCCGGCATCCAGCGCCCTGTACGGGCTGGATGTGCGGGCGCTGAAAAGCAGCATCCACAGCATCAATTCTCTGCGGGACTTCCGTGACGCGGCGGCGGTCGACGGCATGGACTACATGATCTTTGACTGTCCTCCCGGCTTCACGGCGGCAAGCTGTGCGGCGCTGATGGCGGCGGACGAGGTGGTTGTCCCCATGGTGGTGGATGGCTTCTCCGTCTGGGGCGTCAGCGACATGGCGGCACAGATCAACAGTATGCGCGCTGCCAATCCCGCCATCAGGGTGGCCGGCGCCCTGATCTGCCAGTGGCACAACAGTGAGGTTGTGCGGCAGGGCGAGGCGCTGCTGCGTGGTCTGAGCCTGCCGGTGTTCACGTCGGTGATCCGGCGGACGGAGAAGGTACCGGAGAGCACGTTCTCCCGGCAGCCGGTCATGGATTACAGTCCCCGCAGCGCGGCGGCAGCTGACTACCGGGCGTGGGTGTGGGAATACCTGACGGAGGGAGGCGCAGACCGTGGCGAAGTTTGACATGGGCGAGTTTGCCAAGACGCTGGCACAGCCGGTGTCCGAGTCGGGCACCGGTCGGGAACAGATCGAGTATATCGATGTGGATCTGTTGGACAGTGACCCCGGAAACTTCTACGCGCTCCGCGATCTGGATGATCTGGCCGCCAACATCGCCACCATCGGCTTGCAGCAGCCCATCCGGGTGCGCGCCGGCGAAGGCGGTCACGTGGTGATCGTCTCCGGGCACCGCCGCGCAGCGGCCATCCGAAAACTGGTGGCAGAGGGGCGGACAGATCTCCGGGAGGTGCCGTGCATCCGGGAGGCGGACGACGCGTCTCCGGCGCTACGGGAGCTGCGCTTGATCTACGCTAACAGCAGCACCCGCGATCTGACCGCGGCAGAGCTATCTCATCAGGCGGAGAAGGTGCGGGAGCTGCTTTACCAGCTGCAGGAGGAGGGGTTTGAGTTCCCCGGCCGCATGCGGGATCATGTGGCCGAGGCCTGCAAGATCAGCAGGAGCAAGCTGGCGCGGCTGGAGAAGATCCAGAAGGGGCTGGCCTCGTGCTACCGCGACGCATGGGAGGCTGGGGCGCTGCCGGAGGACACAGCGGACGCGCTGTCCAGCCTCCCGGAGCATGTGCAGGAGCGTATCAAGAGAGTTTGCCCGAAGGCTACGCCGAGCGCCGGTCGGATACGTGACGCCGTTAAGCGAGGAGAATACCTTGCAGTTTCTTTCAAATGCCCGGACGGGTCGCCCTGCACCCATATGGACAAGTTTTTTAGGCATGATCTCAAGGCGCAAAGTTGGGAAGCCTGCGGCGGCGAGAAATGCTGCCTAAAGTGCCGCGCCGGCGGAGCGCACGATCCGGGCAGCTACTGCGGAGCTGCTTGTGCGGAAATATGCAGCAAGGCGCGGGAAAAGTACGAGAAGGCGAAGGAAAGAAAGAAGGCGTCCGAGGCCGCAGCTGAAATGAAGGCGCAGAGTGAAGCTGCCCGCAGGGTTCAGGCCGAATCTCGGCGCGTTGTGCGGGCAGCAGATGCTGCGGGGCTGGGCGATGAGGTAAAGCTGCACTATGACTATGGCGGCAGTTTAACCGTTGGGCTTTTGAGGTCGCTTAGTGATGGGACGGCGCTCGACAGCGCTATCAAACTCTACAGCGGGGGTATCCTGCCATGGCGAGCTGATTATGTCGCGAAGAACGCCAAGACGCTGCACTGTTCCGCGGATTATCTGCTGGGGCTGACGGATGAGATCAACTCCACGGCCGCAGTGTCCGGCCAAGTCGCGCTTGCCGCGTGGATGCCCGGCGGCACGACACCGGCAGAGCCGTGTGACGTGGTGGCGGAGTTCGACCTGAGCGGCGACGGCGAGCTGACATCCCGCTCGCTCTGCCGGTGGGATGGTGAGTCTTTCCGGTTTGGGAAAAGCAGAGACAAGATCGAGGTGCGTGTCGTCCGGTGGCTGGCGTTGCCGGAGGTGGAAAAGGAGGACGAGAACGATGATTAACGTGAAGATTGACAAGGGCGTAAGCGCCATGACGTTTGCTGGGAGCGGGCTGGAGATCGCTGCCGAGATCGGCGTGATCGTTCACGAGCTGTATACGCAGCTGTACCACCGCGCCGGTCCGACGCTGGCGAATGGCTGCAAGGGGGTCTTGCTGGATATGCTGGCGCGAGAGGATTCTCCCGTGTGGAATGTGAACCTGGCTAAGGGTGTAGGCCATTCTTTCTATTTGGATGGTGCGGCAGCGGAAGCTATGATGGAGCGCGTGAAGCGCTCTGAGGGGGGGCGGCAGCATGACGAGAGTTGACCTGACCAAGGCGCAGTGCGCCGAGCTGGCGAACTACCTGCGCGGCATCCTGAACAACGGCATGGGCGCGGGCAGCTTTGACAAGATCGAGATGCTGGTGCTGGCCCGCCGCGCCTTGGCGGCTGCGGAGGAGCTGCCGGAGGCGTCCTCTGTTGCCGTCCACACCCCGACCGCACGGAGGCAGCAGCCGGAAGACGCCTCGGTGGTCGGCTCTCCTGCCTCGGAGGCGGCGCAGCTGAAGCGCGACACGCTGGAACGCCTGACGGCCTATCGGCAGAAGGATGGCCTGAACAGTCTGGCGCCGTTGGCAGCGGCCTGCGGCAAGGTGGACGAAAAGGTGATCAGCGCGGAGCTGCTGGCGCGGATGCTGAACCGGGAGCGCTTCCCGGTGGCGATCTGGCGGGAGGTGGCTGCTGCATTGGACAAGATGGAGCGGAAGAAAGGAGCGGATGCAGATGGCAAAGACGACTGATCTGGTGGCTGCAATGCGGTGCTCATCTCAGGCGCCTACGTCTTCCCCGCCCTGCACGACGTGTGCCTATCGTGTGGTCGAATTGCTTGATGGAAAGGAATACACGGGCTGCGACTGTGATCGAATGGGGATGGACGCCGCCGACAAGATCGAGGAACTGGTGGAGCGCTGCGCCCGGTACGCCGAGGAGATCGCGGTGCTGCGGGAGAAGGTGAGCGTATGACCAGAAAAAGGTACGTTAAACTGCTGATGTCCTGCGGTCTCCCGCGGAACTACTGCCAGGCGGCGGCTTGGGTTGCGAGGGAGACTGGGCTCTCTTATCGGACCGGCATGGAGGACTGGCTGAATTCTTTTCGGGTTCGATGTTTTTTTGCGGTTAAGGATGAAGACAGTAAGCATTTCTCGCGCTGCATAGACATCTTGCGGCAAGCGTTGGGGGTGGAGTGATGCGAGCGAAGAAGTGTGACCGCTGTGGCAAGTTCTACGATCATTATGACGGGCGGTCGCGGTTCAATGAAGGCTGCAAGGCGAATGCTTTGGTTATGATTGACCGCGATCTGGATGAGAAATATTGGTCGAGGATGACCTGCGATTTATGTCCTGCATGTATGGGGGAATTTGAAAAATTCATTCGCGGCGGCGCTGTTTCTGCTGCCGAAAAGGGGGAAGTGACGTGATAAAAAAGAGCGACCTGGTCTGTCCATGGCTCCCGTCTACTCTGGTGAGTGATGACGGCGGACGCGTGACCGCGTTTGCGGACTGTTGCGAAAAGCGGTGTCCATATTGGGGAATCACCGGGGTGGTGAGAGGCGCCGATGGCAAGCCTCAATCCGTTGCGGGATGCCGCCGCGTGAACGAGGTTCTTCATAATGGGTGACCGCGAGTTGATCGCCGCGCTGTGGCGGCTGAAGGTGAAGACCGGGAGTCTGGTGTGCGTAGGCTGCGGCTATGAGCATAACTGCGGCATCCACGGGTGCGCAATTCTGCGAAAAACGATCGCATGGCTGGAGCGGAAACTGGCGGAGGACAAGGCGCGCAGCGTCATGGAGTACCGGGATGAGCGCTAAGGTGAACCCGCGGCGGGTACCTCGGACAGAGGCTGACGTGGCGGCCGCCTACACGAAGGGCGTCACCGAGGGCCTGAATCGCGGCATCGAGCTGATGCTGTATGTGTTGATCGACAAGCACGACGCGCCGATGGAGGACGTGCAGCAGCTGGCTGCGGAGCTGAACCACGCCGCCGAGTGCGTGGCGGAGGGCTACGTCACCTGGGCCGACATCCGGCGCATGCTGAAGGAATACAACGTGGAGGTGGAGTTGACGTGAAGCTATACGAACGGCCTATTGACACATTGCGGGAGTTTTTGGCCGACCCTGAGACAAATATCCCGTCCAAGGTCTATAACGCGATCCTGCTGGCGGTGGAGCTGATTGAAGCGCGTGAGCGGGTCGCTGACCTGATGGAGGAGCTCACATGACTGCGGGCGAGAAGTCCTATGTCGTTGTCAGGCAGCGGGCGGGCTGCCTTGAGAAGGTTATGGTCACCGACAACTACCGATACCTGCGACTTTATGGGCCGGAGGCCACGCGGCGGCGCTGTGGCCCGGCCCTGAGCCGCACCAGTGTTGACAAGCTGGAGTTGCGGTTGGCGCTGTTTAAGTATGACGGCGTTTTTTGGACGCTGACTTTTGATGACGCGCATCTTCCGGCAAGCCGCGCCGAAGCGGTCAAGGCGTGGAAGGCGTTTATGAGGAAGCTCCGACGATGCAGAGGATCTCCCGTTGACTACTATGTCTACCGCATCGAGGGCCTCCACGGCGACAAGCGGTGGCACATCCACGCATTTCTGCGAGGCAGCGACTTTACGGCGGAGGAAGTCGCCTGGGCCTGGAGCGGGCGTGGTAACATTAAGGCAGAGGTGTGGACACGGGAGCGGGTACTGGAGCGCCGGGACTACGATCCCGACTTTGTGACCGGATACCGCGGTTTGGCTCGGTACTTTACAAAGGAAGTACCCGAAGTGGGGCGGCATCCGTGGGGCTGTTCCCGGGCGCTTGGGAAGCATATCCCTCGACCTCGCATCGGCGCATCTGCCAGCGGCGCTGTTCGTCCGCCGCCGGGTGCTGCTCTGCTCCCAGCGGACGACGTGCCGAAGCTGACCGGGTGGGGTGTGTTTGGCTACTGCCGATACTTGGTCGCTGGAAGTTAGTGCTTTTATTTTAAATCTAAGGTAACTCTATAGATAGACTGTAAAAGAACAGTTTCCTTTTAACTTGAAATCTTATGAATATTTAGTGACAAACGTAGAAAGTGAGGCGAAAGCTCTTGCAAGCGACAACTGAACATGGTAATCTGTTGATAGTGAAGGACGGCTATGTGGTTTGCCCGGTGTGCAAGCGCAACAAAAAGCTTCTCCCGATCTTGCCGGATACGTTCGGACGGCGGATCGTAGCTTATTGCCGACTGTGCAAAGCGCGAACGATCCTTGACATCGAAGATGGCCTGTGCTTTGAGAGCCTGTGCCGATAATGACGCGAATGTGCGTTGTTGTCGGTGCAGGCTCTTTGTTTTGCCCAAACTCGCGGAGGTGATAGCCCGCAGGGCGGCAAGAGTTTGCGCCTGGGAGGAAGCTATGAGCATATCTGAGGGCCGTTTAGCGGAGCTGCGCGGGCTTCTCGAGGCCGGGTCGGAGCATGAGTTCTACTCATGGCCGGAGTGGCGGCGGCTACGCCGGGAGGTGCTGACGGTCGATAACTGCGAGTGCCAGGAGTGCAAACGGCGCGGCGTGTACTCCAAGGCCAGTATTGTCCATCACGTCAGGCATCTGCGCGATCGTCCCGATCTGGCGCTGTCCGTCTACGATGGCGATTCCCGGCAACTGGAGGCCGTCTGCAAGCGTTGTCACGAGGAGCTGCATCCGGATAGCCAGCGGCAATACGCGCCGTCTGCGCCGCCTCTGGCGCCGGAGCGGTGGGATTGACGCCCCCCCCCGAAAAAAACGCCCCTCGCGTCCTTGTTGCTACTCGCGGGGGTCCAAGACATTCCCGAGATTTTCGCGTCTGCGCGGTGCCGCGCTGCGCGTGGGCGCGAGAATCGCCGGGCAATTTCAGAAAAGCTGCGGTTTTGCGGGGCGGGCAGCCCTGGAAGCACTCTTTTCCTTTTCCAGCGGTTCGGGCGGCGCGTCCGCCCGTCCCGCAAAGCCGCAGACGTCGGTGCCCGAATCGGGCACAGGAGGTGACCTTATGCGAATCGAAAACAGGCGGTTGGCGGAGCTGACGCCGTACCGCGCCAACGCCAAAAAGCACGATGCCGCGCAGGTGGCTAACGTGGCGGAGAGCATCCGCCGGTTTGGCTTTGTGCAGCCGGTCGTGGTAGACCGGGACGGCGTGATCGTCATTGGTCACTGCCGAGCCCTGGCGGCGGAAAAGCTGGGCATGGTTGAGGTGCCCTGCGTCTGTGTCGATGATCTGACGCCGGAGCAGGTGAACGCCCTGCGTCTTGTGGACAACAAGACCAATGAGAGCCTGTGGGATCTCGACCTGCTGGCCGCCGAGCTGCCGGAGCTGGATCTGTCGGCGTTTGATTTTGAGTGGGGTTTGCCGGATAAATCTCCGCTTGATCTGGATGATGACGAACCAACCGATAGCGGCGACCGTCAGCTGCTGCACTGTCCTAAGTGCGGCTTTGCCTTTGAGGTGGACGCATGAAGATATGTGCTTATGTCCAAGAAGCTTATGCCAAAGTCAACTATAAGAACGAGTGCATGGAGACGCGTCAGTTTGCCGGACTTCGTGTCATTGTGGACTGTCTGGAGCGTGCCGGGTATGAGGTTGAGTATGCGGGCGCGGCTACGGTTCACAATTACGATGTGGTGCTTGTGTCTTTAACCAGTGATTGCGATTGGTGGAGCTTTATTTCGGAGCGAACAAAGTGGCAGCCGGGAAATTACAATGTAGTCATCGGCGGCGCGGGTCTGCTCCACATTGCGCCGTTCCTGCCGTTTGGCGACTTCTTCATTTTTGGTCGTGGCGAGAATCTGATCGTGCCGCTGGTTCGCGGGATTGAGCGAGATGGAGGATGGGAGCACGAGAGCGTGGCGTGCAGTAAAACATTCTCGCCGGATCGTATTTACAAGATTGCTCAGGCTTCCAGCCCGTATCCTCACAAGATTTCACTAAGCGAGACCCGCAACTTCCGTGAAGGACCTATTGGTTGCAATCATAGGTGCATGTTCTGTGGTTATACCTGGCAGCGTCGCTTCGTTTCCCCTGATAACTTTTACTACATGCAGGATTCTCTGTTTGGCGGGATCGCAGAGAAGGAACGCGCGTTGCTGGATTTACACAAGAATCTTGCTGAAGTAAATTTTTCGCGCCTACGAACGACCTCTATTGACGGAATGAGCGAGCGCCTTAGGCGGATGGTCAACAAGCCAATTACCAAGGCTGTGCTGCTGGACTTCTTGGGAGCAATGCTTCGCTATCAAGGTAAGCCGCACCAGGTTAAGCTATACAGCATCGTCGGGTATCCGACGGAGACAGAGGCGGACTGGCATGAGATTGTCGATGTTATCGGTCAAGCGGACGGAAATTCTGCGTTAATAGACAGGCCTTGGTCTATCGTTCTGCACTGTACCCCGTTCCGCGCTATGCCTGCCACTCCCATGGCGTGTGAGCCTATGAGCTACCGCAATTATCGTGGAGAGATCGGGCGCGTTCTTGGAGCTGGGCTTAAAGGTAATCTGATCTATCAAGGGCGTAACCTTTGGGCAGTGGAAAGCATGGGAACGGAATCTCTTCCCACGGTCATTCTGTCGGCTATCTGTCATCGTGGGTCATCTGCGGACACGGACGCGATTATAAGAGTTTCGCGGTCTCGTAAGTTCTGGTCTGCGTCAACGGCAGTCCGGGTCGCCACGTTGGAGCGCTACTTCGATGTGGATACTCTATTCGGGCGATTCAGTCCGGAAACGCTCCCCAGCAGGTATTTGCGGACGTATGCAAAGGTCGAGAAGTTGTGGGGCAAACCGTTTAAGTGAGGTGATGATTGTGTCTGGGCAGCGTAAATTCGACCGAAAGCAATTTGAGAGTCTGTGCTGCATGCAGTGCTCCGCGGAGGAGCTGTGCGGTTGGTTTGGCTGTGATGAGGCAGCTCTAAATACTTGGTGCGTGGACACCTACGGTGAGGACTTCCGGAGCGCGTTTGACCGGCTGGCTATGATGGGGCGCATTGCTCTGCGCCGCGACCAGGTCGCCGCAGCAAAGAAAAACGTGTCCATGGCGCGGCATCTGGAGGCGCAGCGGGCGGGTCATGACGCGCCTCCGCAGAAGCGGAAAAACTACCGCCTGACGGACGCCTATAAGGAACTCCGGCAGTCGATGCTGCAGAACCTGATCGAAAGGGATCTCGACGGTGATGTGTACCGGGACAAGGTCCAGGAGTATATGGACTTCTGGGTGCGGCGACAGGAGCTGCGGGACGACATCGCCCGGCGCGGGCTGACCGTCACGGATGACCGGGGGCGGCTGATGGAAAACCGCAGCGTGTCGCTGGAGATTCAGGTTTCCCGCCAGATGCTGGCGATCTTCACCACGCTGGGCTTTAAGGAGGACGCTCTGGCGGCTGCCGCCCGGGGCGATGACGACGATGAGCTGTGAGATCCCCGCAGAGGTTCTGCGCTATATCGAGATCGTCGAGTCCAATAATCCCCGCGCCTGTCCCGAGCAGCACGCCCTGGTGTCCTATGTGCGCCGCGTGTTCGCGGAGGAGGACATCTATGTGGACACGGAGCAGCTCCGGCACTACCTTGGCCTGGTGAAGTATTTCCCTTACGAGCGGCTTTTCCCTTGGGAGGAATTTCTGCTGACGCTGTGGGACTGCACTTACCGAGCTGATGGGCGGCCACGATGGAAGAAGACGCTGTGCATGATAGGCCGTGGGGGCGGGAAAGACGGGTTCATTGCCTTTGACGGGGCGTGCTCCATTTCTCCCTACAATCCCGTTAAAAAATACAATGTGGATGTCTGCGCCAACAACGAGGAGCAGGCGGTCACGCCGGTGAAGGACCTCTCGGATGTGCTGGAATCCCCCAAGTGGGAGGCGAAGCTGAAGAAGCACTACTATCACACGAAAGAGATGGTCCAGGGCGTGCGCAACAAGGGCATCATGAAGGGCCGCACCAACAACCCCAAGGGTCGGGACGGTATGCGCTCCGGCAAGGTCGTCTTTAACGAAGTCCATGCCTTTGAAAACTATAACAACTACAAGGTTTTTGTCACCGGTCTGGGAAAGGTGGCCCAGCCGCGCATCGGGATGTTCACATCGAACGGCGACGTGTCTGATGGCCCGCTGGACGACTTCATAGCCCAGGGGCGGCGGATCCTCTTCGAGAACGAGGCGGAGCCGGAAGGCGGCTATCTCCCGTTCATCTGCTGCCTGGAGAACCGGGAGCAGGTTAACGACCCGGAAAACTGGCATATGGCCAACCCGTCCCTGGCGTACTCCCCGCACCTCCAGCAGGAGATCGCGGACGAGTATTCCGACTGGCTGGTCAACCCGGAGCAGAACGGGGACTTCCTGACGAAGCGGATGGGCATCCGCGCCGGCCAGCTGGAAATCAGCGTGACGGACTATGCCAAGGTCAAGGCGACTAACCGGCCGCTGCCGGATCTCCGCGGGAAGTCCTGCGTGGCCGGCATCGACTACGCGGAGATCAACGACTGGGCGAGCGTCAATCTGCACTTCCGCATCGGAGCGCAGCGCTTCGACATCAACCATTCGTGGGTCTGCTTGCAGAGCCGGTCGCTCTCCCGCATCGTCGCCCCGTGGCGAGCTTGGGCGGAGATGGGAAAGCTGACGGTGGTGGACGATGTGAGCATCGACCCCAACCTCCTGGCGGACTACCTGAAGGGGATGGGCTTGAAGTACAACATCGTCAAGTTGGCAATGGACCACTTCCGCTGGACGCTGGTGAGCGACGCCATGCGGCGCATCGGCTTTGACGCCAGGGACAAGAACCGCGTGAAGTTGGTTCGACCCAGCGACATTATGCAGGTCGACCCGGTAATTCAGGAATGCTTTGACCGCGACCTGTTCACATGGGGTGACAACCCACCCCTGCGCTGGGGAGTGAACAACACCAAGAGAGTGCGCAGCGGCCAACGTGCCGGTACGAATACAGGAAATTTTTACTACGCCAAGATCGAACCGAAGAGCCGGAAAACGGACCCGTTCATGGCTCTGGCGGCATCTATGACCGAGGAGGCGGTGCTGGGCACCGGCGAGCCGGTACAGCTGCCGCCCATCGGCGCGATCCGGCTATAGGAGGTGAGCTATGGCTCTGAATTTTTGGAAATGGCTGGCCGGCGGCAAGGCACGGTCTCCCACCACGGTGGAGATCTCCTGCCGGGAGCTGCTGGCAGCGGCGCAGGAATTCCAGCTGCGGGACACCTGCTTCTGGATCTGCGCGAACATGATCGCCAACGCTGTGGGCCGGTGTGAGTTCCGCACCTTCCGCGGCAACGTGGAGATCCGGGAGCGGGAGCACTACTTGTGGAACGTGGAGCCCAACGTGAACCAGAACTCCACCGCGTTTCTGCACAAGCTGGTGTCCAAGCTGCTGGTGGACGGTGAGGCCCTTGTCATCAGCACCCGGCGGCGTGACGGCTATGACGCGCTGGTGGTGGCCGACAGCTACCTGCTGAATGGGGAGTATCCCAGTCGGCAGAATGAGTATGTCAACGTGCAGGTGGGCGATGTCAGCTACGAGAAGACCTTCCGCGAAAGCGAGGTGCTGCACCTCCGGCTGAATCACATCGACATCAAGCCCGTGCTGGATGGGCTGTACGGCTCCTACTGGCGGCTCCTCAACGCCGCCATGAAACGCTACGAGTGGGACAAGGGCCAGCACTGGAAGGTGCACGTGGACCAGCTGGCGCAGGGTACGGAGGACTTTAAGGAAAAGTTCGCCCTGATGATCCAGGAGCAGGTGAAGGCCTTCCTGGACTCCAACGGCGCCATCCTGCCGGAGTTCGACGGCTACACCTTTACCAACGAGGGCGGAAAAAGCTACGTGGAGCTGGCCGATATCCAGAACCAGATGAAGGACATCTTCGGCTTCACGGCCAAGGCGTTCCAGATCCCCGCCGTACTGGTAGACGGCAGCATCCAGGGCACAGAGGACGCGCAGGGCCGGTTCCTGACCGGCTGCATCGATCCCATTTGCGACCAGCTGCAGGAGGAGATCAACCGGAAACGCTACGGCTATGAGGGCGTGACCAATGGGAACTACCTCCGGGTCGACACCAGCAGCATCCGCCACTTCGACATGTTCGCCAATGCCGGCAATGTGGAAAAGCTGGTGGGCTCCGCCGTGTTCTCGGTGAACGATGTCCTCCGGGCGGCCGGCCTGCCCACTATCCCGGAGCCCTGGGCGGATGAGCACTATCTGACAAAGAATATCGCGGCGCTGGACGCGGAAACCGTGGCCCTGGGCGGCGCGGAAGGAGGAAACGCATGAAAACGAGATTCTGGGAGCTGAAGCAGGCCGCCGAGGGCGGTGCGCTGGAGCTCTACATCTACGGTGATGTCGTCGGCAAGGAGTTTAACTGGGACACGTGGCGCTGGACGCCCAGTGAGAACAGTGCCCAGCACTTCCGGGAGGAGCTGGCCAAGTATCCCAACGCTTCCCGTATCGACATCTACATCAACAGCTACGGCGGCAGCGTGTTTGAGGGCACGGCCATCTACAACCAACTGAAGCGCCACCCGGCGCGGAAGGTGGTCCATGTGGACGGCTTCGCCTGCTCCATCGCATCTGTGATCGCTATGGCGGGCGATGAGGTCATCATGCCCAGGAACACGCTAATGATGATCCACAACATGTGGCTGGAGGCCGTGGGCAATTCGGCGGAGCTGCGGAAGGCCGCTGACGATCTGGACGTCATCAACGCGGCAGGCCGGCAGGCCTATCTGCAGAAGGCCGGCGACAAGCTGCCCGAGGACAAGTTGGCCGAGATGATGGATGCGGAGACCTGGCTGACGGCGGAGCAGTGCGTCGAGTACGGCCTTGCCGACCGCCTGGCGGATGAGGACGCCGACATGAGCGGCGCCGCTGAGATCCTCCAGAAGGTCAACATGAGCACGGAGCAGCGCCTGCAGTACCAGAAGATCCTGGCAGCGCAGCTGCGCGACCTGACGTCCGTCCCTGCTGCCGGCGGAGTGCCGGCACCCGACAAAAATCCCCAGGGCGGCGGAAGCCCTGAAAAAAACAATATCCTCGGTCTTTTTGCCTGAGGAACTGAAAGGAGATCAGCATGAAGAACAACGACATTCGCAGCCGTGAGGAGCTGCGCGAGGCCCTGCGGCAGGCGGCCCTCTCCAACGACACCCAGGCCTTCCAGGCCACTCTGGATGAGATGATGCAGCGCATCAGCCTGGATCTGCATGAGGAGTACGAGCAGCGCTTCCAGGGCCTGCAGCAGGAGGTGGACTCCCGCGTTCTGGCCCAGAGGGGCGTGCACCAGCTGACAGCGGAGGAGCGTACCTACTACCAGAAGCTGGCCGCGGCCATGAAGTCCCCCAACCCCCAGCAGGCCGTGACCGGTCTGGATATGGCGCTGCCGAAGACCGTCATCGACTCCGTGTTCGAGGAACTGCAGACGGCGCACCCGCTGCTGAGCCGCATCAATTTCCGCCCCACCGGCGGCGCCGTGGAGATCATGGTGAACACCAACGGCTACGAGGAGGCCGCATGGGGTGAGCTGTGCGACGACATCGTCAAGGAGTTGACGGCGGGCATCAAGAAGATCTCCACCATGCTGCTGAAGCTGTCGGCGTTTCTGCCGGTCTGCAAGGCCATGCTGGATCTGGGCCCCGAGTGGCTGGACAACTTCGTCCGCCAGACGCTTTACGAGGCCCTGAGCAACGGCCTGGAGGCGGGCATCGTGGCCGGCGACGGCAACAAGAAGCCCATCGGCATGACCCGGCAGGTGGGCGACGGCGTCACTGTTACCGGCGGCGTGTACCCCGAGAAGACCGCCATCAAGGTCAACGATCTGAGCCCGGCCACGGTGGGCAATCTGCTGTCCATCATGGCGGCAGATCCCAACGGCAAGCCTCGGCGTGTGCGTGATGTGATCTTCCTGGTGAATCCCCAGGACTACCTGCAGAAAGTCATGCCTGCCACCACGCTGATGGCACCGGACGGTACCTACCGCAACGACGTCATGCCCTATCCCATGGACGTGATCCAGACGGCGGCGCTGCCCCGCGGCAAGGCCGTCATGGGCATCGCCTACCGCTACCTGGCGATGGCCGGCACATCCCCCGAGGGCCGCATCGACTACAGCGACCACTACCGCTTCCTGGAGGACGAGCGCGTCTACCTGATCAAGGCCTACGCCAACGGCATGCCGCTGGACAACAACGCCTTCCTGGTTCTGGACATCTCCGGTCTGCAGCCCGCCACCTACAAGGTGACGCAGGTGACGGCGCCCACGCCCTCCAACGACGCCACGCTGAGCGCGCTGACCATCGGTTCCCTGGCTCTGACCCCGGCCTTCGCCAGCGACACCGTCAGCTACACGGCGGCTACCACCAACGCGACCAATACCATCACTGCGGTTCCCTCCGATGCCAGCGCGTCCATGAAGGTGACCGTGAATGACGTAGAGATCGACAACGGCACTGCCGCCACCTGGCAGACCGGCAGCAATACCGTGAAGGTGCTGGTGACTGCCCCCGACGGCGAAGCCACCAAGACCTACACGGTCACCGTTACCAAGTCTTAACGATGGCGGGCGCGGTGAACGCCGCGCTGCTGTCGTCCGTCAAGCTCGCCTGCAACATCACCTGGAACGATGAGGCTACGGATGCCAAGGTGTCAGACCTCATCGCCTCCGGGGAGGCGTACATTGACGGGAAGCTCGGCGCGGCTGGCGACTATGAGAACCCAGGGGAGCCGTTGACGCTGTTGAAAGAATACGTCCGCTACGGCTTGAGTGACGCGCTGGACGTGTTCGAGACGAACTATCTGAACCGGCTGCTGGCCATGCAGAACGACAGGCAGGTGAAGAGCTATGCGGAAGCTACCATTTCGCCCTGACGACCGGCAGATCACGCAGCCCTACCGGGATGGCGTGGTCAAGATCTACACCATAACGGATACCGCCCAGCCCGGCTACCAGCCCAAGCCTACGCCCACGCTGGTGGAAACGCTGTTCTACGCGGAGAGGCGCGTCGGCCTGCAGCGGTATTACAGCGGCAAGCAGGCGCAGGTGCAGGTGGAGCGCGTGATCCGGACGCAGACGCGGCCTTCGGTGAATCCCCAGTGCATCGCCGTCACGGAGGACGGCGCGCAGTATGGCATCGAGTTGGTGCAGCAGCTGCAGGACGTCTACCCGCCGTCCATGGATTTGACGCTCATCCGGATCGCGCAGAAGTACGAGGTGCCCCATGAGTAAGAAGCGAAATGTGCCCGAATCGGGCACCGACAGGACACCCCTGTGGGCGCAGCGGATCATCGCGGCGCACCTGGCCGTGACCGATGCCGTCAGCCACGGCGGGCGTATCCAGTCCGACCGCTACTTAGTCTGGCAGGAGGACGGCGCGAACGACTTCGAAGCCGGCGGCGTCCACGCCGAGAAAGCGGTCACCGGCTCTACGGACCTGTTCACGAAACAAGAGTTCGACCCTTGGCGGGATGAGCTGGAGGCCGCCTTCGACGCAGCGGAGATCGTCTGGAGCCTGAACAGCTGCCAGTTCGAGGAAGAAACCGGCTTCTGGCACTACGAGTGGGACTGGGAGGTGTTCGCCTGATGGCACGGTTCGAGTTCTCCGGCATCGACAACTACATCTTGCAGCTAAACAAGCTGCAGCAGTCCACCAAGGACGGCGTGGTGGGCAAGACAGTCTATGCTGGTGCCGCGGTCGTGGCTGATTCGGTGCGGCGTGCGATACAGGCTCTTCCTGTAGGCGACGGCCGCGCTCAGGGTGGCGGCTTGGTTGACACCGTCACCCTGCCGCAGAAGGCGGGGCTTCTGGACGGCTTTGGCATCAGCCGCATGAAGGATGATGACGGGTTTGTCAACGTCAAACTTGGCTTTGATGGGTACAACTCCACCCGGACGGAGAAGTACCCACGAGGGCAGCCTAACGCTTTGATCGCCAGGTCCGTCAACAGCGGCACTACCTTCCGGAAAAAGACGAAATTTGTGGACAAGGCCGTGAACTCCGCCAAGAAGGCGGCGGAAACGGCAATGGACGCGGCGTGCAGCCGCGAAATTGAAAAAATCATGAAATAGGAGGTGCTGCTATGAGCGCAGCAGGAAAGGTCTGTACGGGCTTCAGCAAGCCCTACGTGGCCAAGTATTCCAACGATGGCGGCGCGGTCACCTACAGCGGCGTTATGCTGCTGGCGCGGGGCGTCAGCGTATCTTTGTCCCTGAATACCACGGACGACAACACGTTCTATGCCGACAACATTTCCGCAGAGACCGCAGCGGCTGTATTTGCAGACGGCACCGCCACGCTGACCGTTGACGGGCTTCTGACGGCGGCGGAGAAGTTTGTCCTTGGCCTGCCCGAGGCCACCGAGATCCAGGCGAGCGGCGGCGCGGTGCAGATCTCCCACTACGGCGACGGCATGGAGATCCCCTACGTGGGCATCGGCTTTATCGTCCGCTACCAGAGCGGCGGCGTGGTGACCTACGCGCCCGTGGTGCTGACGAAGGCGCGGTTCCAGCAGCCCGGCCTGGATGCCGCTACGCAGGAAGAGTCCATCGACTGGCAGACGCAGGAGCTGACCGCCACGCTGATGCGCGACGACACCACCAACCACGACTGGAAGCTGGTGGGCGCTGATCAGCCCACTGAGGCAGCCGCTGAGGCCGTCCTCAAGGCGATTCTGGGCGGCGCGGCGTAAGAGGAGGGGCCTATGCAGATCTACGGCAGAGAAGTAGGCTTCCGCTTCACGGTGGGCGCCTCCGCTAAGATCTCCGACCTTTGCCCGGGCGGCGATATCACCCGTCTGGGGGAGGTGCTGGAGGGGAGCTACGGCAAGGTGGTGCGGGACACAGCCGCAATTATCGTCGCCATGAGCGAAGGCTATGCGGCGGCCCTTGCATTTGAAACCTTCGGCAGAGCGGACATCGGCGGAGACTGGATACCTCCCCGGCCTCTGACGGTGGACGAGGTTTTGTCTTTGCGAGAAAGCAAGTTCATCCAGTTGCAGCAGGCGGCGCTGGCGGCCTGGACGGAAGACAGCAAGTCCACGGTGGAGGTAGAGCCCGAAAAAAAAGAAAGCGGCAAGGAGCAGGCGTCCAGCTGAACCTTGCTTGGCTCCTGTTTTACGGGCGAAAGCTGAATATGGGGAGGCAGGAGATCATGGTCACGCGATACGGTGAAATGCTGGACATGATCGCCTGCCTCGCCATTTATAACGGGGCTACCCCCAAGAAAAAACAGAAACACTGGACATTTGACGAAGCTATGAAAGTGAGGTGAGCCTATGGCTGTGAACATCGGCCCCAAGATCGGCGTAGACGGCGAGGCGGAGTATCGCCGACAGATTAGCCAGATCATCCAGCAGTCCAAGACGCTGGAGAGCCAGATGAAGCTGGTGGCTTCGCAGTTTACCGCTGCCACAACGGCGGAGGAAAGGAATGCCAAGACCGCCTCCGTGCTGACCAAGCAGATCGATGTGCAGCGTGAGCGCGTGAAACTGCTGGCAGAGCAGACCGGCAAGGCGGTTGCCAAGTACGGTGAGAGCGACGAAAAGACCCAGAAGTGGCAGCAGGCGCTGAATGAAGCCTCTGCCACGCTGAACAAGATGCAAAGTGAGCTGCGCAACGCCTCCAGCGGCGTAGAGGAGCTGGGCGATGATATGCGCGAGGGCAGCGAGAAGGCCTTGTCCTTTGGCGATGTCTTGAAAGCCAACGTCGCCTCTGACTTTATCGTTTCCGGCATCAAGGCCATGGCGTCAGCTATCAAGGAGGCCGGCGCCGCGCTCGTTGACATGGGCAAGCAGTCTATTCAGGGCTTCAAGGCGCAGGAGCAGCTCATCGGCGGCGTGGACACCTTGTTTAAGGAGAGCTCCGCGCAGGTACAGCAGTATGCCAACGAGGCTTACAAGACTGCCGGCCTGAGCGCGAACCAGTACATGGAAACCGTCACCAGCTTCTCCGCATCCCTGCTGCAGTCTCTGGGCGGCGACACGGCCGCGGCGGCTCAGGAGGCCGACCAGGCTATCACGGACATGTCCGACAACGCCAACAAGCTGGGCACGGACATGACCAGCATCCAGAATGCCTATCAGGGCTTTGCAAAGCAGAACTACACCATGCTGGATAACCTGAAGCTGGGCTATGGCGGTACGAAGCAGGAGATGGAGCGGCTGCTCGCAGACGCCGAGAAGTTCTCTGGAATTAAGTACGACATCTCCAGCTACGCAGACATCGTGGATGCCATCCACGTGGTGCAGACGGAGATGGGCATCACCGGCACGACCGCTAAGGAGGCGGCCACCACCATTGAGGGCAGTGCCAACTCCATGAAGTCGGCGTGGAGTAACCTTATCACCGGCATGAGCAACGAGAATCTGGATTTGGACAAGCTGGTGCAGAATGTGATCGACAGCGTCAATACCTTCGCGGACAACCTGCTGCCGCGTCTGCAGATCATGCTGCCGCGCTTCGCGCAGGGTCTCACGCAGCTGATCACCGGCATGATCCCCTATGTAGCGCCGGCTCTGGAGCTTCTCCTGCCGCCGCTTGTCGAGGGTGTCGATGGTCTGGTATCCGGCATCGTGCAAGCGCTTCCTGCGGCCGTGGAGGCGATAGCCGCGGTCGTGCCGATGCTGGTCGAGCAGATCACGATACTGCTGCCGCAGATTTTGAACGCCGGCATTGATATCATTGCCGCCCTCGCATCGGGCATCGGCGAAAACCTCCCGGCTCTGATCCCCGCGGCGGTTGACGCCATCATCACCGTGGCCGAGGGTCTGGTGGACCACGTGGATGAGATCATCATCGCGGCGGGATCTCTTATCGCAGGCTTGACGCAGGGCCTGATCGAGGCGCTGCCTCGTCTGGCGGTGCGGCTGCCGGAGATCATCGGCGCCATTGCGAAGGGTCTCCTGTCCGGGATGGCTGCTATTGGTGAGGTCGGGTCGCAGCTGGTTCACGGCCTATTCGACGGAATCTCTAATGCGGCATCGTGGCTTTATGACAAGCTTCGGGGCTGGGTGAGTGATGTCCTGGGCTGGGTCAAGGGTTTGTTCGGCATTCATTCCCCGTCTAAGGTCTTTGCGAATGAGATCGGAAAATTCATCCCGCCCGGCATCACGCTGGGCGTAGAGCAGGCCATGCCGAGGGCTATGCGCGACATGGGCGAGGAGCTGTCCGCTCTGTCGGCGCTGCCCATGCCCGGCGGTGGAACCACCACCAACCTGGGCGGCGTGAACATCGTCGTCTACGGTGCGCAGGGGCAGGATGTCAGCGAGCTGGCCGACATCGTCATGGCGCGGATGCAGAACGCCGTGGAGCGCAGAGAGGCGGTGTTTGCATGATCTTCTGGGCGGGAGTATCGTCTGATGACGTCCACGTTGTCGTTGAGCGCTATCCGGATGTGGAGCTTTCTGCGCGAAAGCTGGACACGCAGGCCGTCCCCGGGCGAAACGGCGACCTGCTGTTTCTCCAGGACGCCTACCAGAACTACGTGCAGGCGTACAGCATCTACATCAGCGCGGAGCGGATGAGACTCCCCCGCGCTATGCGCGCGGTGGCTGATTGGCTCTGCGGCCCGCGTGGGTACCAGAAGCTGGAGGACAGCTACGACGTAGAGACCTACCGCAGGGCCTATTTTGCCGGCCCGCTGGACGTGGAGAGCGTCATGCACCGGTTTGGCCGCGCGACGATCGAGTTTAACTGCCAGCCGCAGAGGTTTCTCCGTATCGGAGATATTCCGGTGCAGGCCGTGCAGGGGGAGGTTTTGCGAAACCCCACCGCGTTCACGGCTCTTCCGGCGATCACTGTCACCGGAACGGGCGCGGGGACCCTGACGGTAGGCGATGTCACTGTCAGCATCAACAGCATGCCTCGCGGCGCTGTTGTGCTCGATTCGGACACGCAGAACGCCTCCTACGGGGCCTTTAACCTGAACAATACTATCTCCGCGCCGGAGTTTCCCACGCTGCCGGCCGGGGAAAGCGTCGTCCGCTGGACGGGCGGCATCACAAGCGTGGAGATCATCCCGAGGTGGTGGACACTATGAAACCGATTCTGTATGACGCCGACCGCAAAAGCTTCCCGACGGGCGTTGACAATGGACTGGGCGTCCTCGCAGACGCTATGTCCTGCAAGGTGACGCAGGAGCTGAACGGTCAGTATGAACTGGAGCTGCACTATCCGGTAGAGGGAATCCACTATGGAGAGATCGCGCTGCGCGCCATTCTCCGGGCTACCGTTGGCCCAGACGGCAAGCTGCAGCCCTTTAGGGTATATCGCATCGTGCCGGGCATGAACGGCACAGCGGCCATCTACGCGCGGCACATCGCCTATGATCTCGGCGGCTATGTGGTGTCTCCATTCACGGCAACGGATGCACCATCCGCTGTGGCGGCTATTAAAAGCCACGCGCTGCCGACAGACTTTCCCTTTGCGCTGACGACCGACAAGACCACCGTGGCCGCCATGGCCGTGACGGTCCCCTCCAGCGCGTGGGGGCTGCTGGGCGGTCAGCAGGGCAGCCTGCTGGACGTATACGGCGGCGAGTACGAGTTTGACGAGTGGGCGGTGCGGCTGCTGACGCGACGCGGAGCGGATCGCGGTGTGTCAGTGCGGTACGGGAAAAACCTTACCGATCTGACACAGGACGCCAGCTGCGCCAACTGCTACACAGGTGCGGTGCCGTACTGGCGTGGCAACGGCATCACCGTCACGGCTGCGCCGGTGTATGCGGAAGGCGACTTTGGGTACACGCGGCTTATGCCGCTGGATCTGTCCTCCATCTTTGAGCAGCAGCCAACGCAGGCGCAGCTGCAGGCCGCAGCTGCCTCCTACATCAAGCGAAATCAAATCGGCGTTCCCGCGGTGAGCTGGGATGTGAAGCTGGCGCTGCTGGCACAGGCCTCTGGATATGAGGATGTGGCGTTCCTGGAACAGATCTATCTGGGCGATACCGTGGGCGTCTACTTCCATCGTCTGGGTGTGGACGCCAAGGCGCGGGTGAACAAGATCGTCTGGGACTGCCTGCTGGAGCGCTACGACAGCGTAGCTCTTGGCAGTGTGAAGGCTAACATCGCGGCTACTATTGCCGGTCAGCAGAAGGAAATCGATGCCAAGCCGTCCACCGCGCTGGTGGAGAAGATCTCCTCCAGCCTGGCAGCTGCCCTCCTGGGGGCGAACGGCGGTTCTGTCCGTCTGCTGGACACGAACGGAGACGGCGAGCCGGATGAGCTCTATATCGCCGATGATCCAGATCCCACCAAGGCTAAGAAGGTTTGGCGGTTTAGCTATGAGGGCTGGGCCGCCAGCAGCACCGGCTACAATGGCCCCTACACGATGGGCGCTACCATTGCCGGGGGCATCCAGGCGTGGATGATCACCGCCGCGCATCTGATTGCTGGAACAATCGCCAGCGAGCAGGGGAACTTCCTGATCAACCTGGACGGCGGCACCATCGACACCAGCGCTACCGGCGCGACCTACCAAAACTCCGACTACTCGCAGGCGGATCTCGATCGAATCAATCAGATCAACCTCAAGACTGTCACGCCGACTCTGGCTGACTACGAGAAACTGGATGTCAACGGCGACGGCGCGATCAGCATCACCGATGCTGTGCAGATCCAGCAGATCATCGGTGGAGCACGGACAGTGAACTTCACCACGCGGTGGCGGCTGCGCATCGATCCTGCCGACGGAAACAACCTCCTGAAAATCTATCGTGTCTACCACAACAACATCACCGGCGCAGATAGCGAGAACATCGTCTTGTCTGCTGGATTTTCCAACGTGAAAGCAAACTCTGTGGAGGCCGTAAACTTGACTGCACAGAAAGCGATCGAAGCGGAAAGCGCGAGCTTTAGCGCGCTGAAGGTCGCCGGGAAAGACTACCAGCCTTTTGAGAGGAAGGAAATCGGCTATGTCGTAAGCTGCACTGGCGGTAGCAATAATCAGGCGACCTGCTTCATTCCCGCAGGAACCTCCGGAGCCTTTCAGTGTGCATCGAACGACTGGTACTGCGCCTTCTCTTTTGATGGCAGCGGTGGGGCATCAAAAACAGGAGGAACGGGGACTGTCGATTCAGTGATAACAGTTTACAACGGATAAGGAGGGATTCTTTTGAATATTAAGCACTCAATCGGGCTGAACTTGTCCGCTGATGCAATCCCTGGTCGACTGCACATGGTGCAGGGCGATGCCAATTCCCGGACGATCGTAGCGACGCTGTGGGACGGTGCGCAGCTTTACAGTATTCCGGCGGGGGCGGCCATCATGGTCCGCTTTAGGAAGCCGGACGGCACTGGCGGCCTGTATGACGCGACGGAGAGCGGCAGCGAGGTCTCCTACGCCGGCAGCATTGTAACGGCCCCGGTGGCCACGCAGATGCTGGCTGTGGCGGGGGACGTATTTGCAGAGATCGATATCTTCGGCGGCGGCGCTGGCACATCAGCCGAGCGGCTGGCTACGTTCCGCTTTGTCGTCGAGGTGGCGCCCTGCGTGCTCCCCGATGCGGAGATCATCTCCAGCGACTACTACAACGTCCTTGCAGCTGACATTGCGGACGCAAAAGCCGCCGCGGATCTGGCTAAGGATTACGCAGCAGCCGCTAAGCAGAGCGCTGATAGCGCCGCGACATCGGTCGAGGGCGCCGTCAAGTACAATGTAGCGCAAACACTGACGGATGCACAGAAGCAGCAGGCACGGGACAACATCAACGCCACTGCACCCTACACCGCTGGGGAGAACATCTCCATCAGCGGCAGCGTCATCGCTACCAAGGCGTTCCCCTGTAACCCTAACCTGCTGGACAACTGGTACTTCGGGAATCCAGTGAATCAGAGAGATGGGCGTATTGTCCCGGCAGGAACGCCGTATTTTGTGGCGGGGAGCTCTACGCAGGTCGGGGTCTTGTCATCGCCCGCTACCGTGATCGGGTACTTGAACTCTGGTGGGCTTTATCCGCAAGTCAAAGTAGGCAGCGAGACTTTCATCACTCCGATCAAAACCGATGTATCGGGTTATGTGGGAGCTGGGTACGGGATTGACAGGTGGAAACTCGACATAGGCGAGAGTGTCACAATAGATAACGGCTTGAATATTGTCAAGGCGAACTCGTATGTCGGGCAATATTTCGATGACTTCGACAAATTCATCGGAAGGCAACTGGTAGGGTCTGTCTTGATGAGCGATGGTGACCTGTACACCGGGACGTTTGTTTACAACGGCGTCGTGAATCAAGGGCAGACGTTCTTCGCAAGCAGCAGGCTCGGCATGTATATACAAAAACTTTCCAACGCATTAACGCAAGTTGAATTTAACACACTCGTCGACAACGTTAAAGTTCTCGCCGTTGGTCTTGAGCTTGGCTCCCAGCAGACGCTGGCGCATCAGGACGCCAACGGCGCGTGGGTACTGAACGAGATCCCCGATTATGGGGAGCAGTTGAGAAGGTGCCAGCGGTACTATCAGCGGCTCAAGGCCAGTTCCGGCTATATGCGGTTCGGCATCTCGCAGCCATACACGGATACCGCTGCCGGAGTGTTCATCCCGCTGCAAGGAGAGATGCGCACAGCCCCCACTATGTCTTCCAGTGGCAATTTCGCTCTGTTTGCAGGTAGTGCGTTTCATGGCGTTAATCTTTCGCTTGACACCGCATCCCCATACAACGTGACCCTGAAGGCCACCGGTACGGGATTGCCGGGGACCAGTTCTCAGTTGCTTGCCAATGCCGACACGAACGCCTACATCGAGTTTTCCGCTGACTTGTAAAGAGGTGACTGAATGGAAGCATGGACGAATGTCGGCGTGCCGCTGATCGTGGCGCTGCTGACCTCTGCGGCGCTGTGGGGCGCGGTGAGCAAGGTGATCCTCAAGCGGATGGAGCTGACGGCCAAGCGCAGCAAGGCGGACGAGGCGGAGCGGAAACTGTTGGTGGGACTGGCCCACGACCGCATCATTCACCTCGGCATGGTGTACATCGAGCGGGGCTGCATCACACAGGACGAGTACGAGAATTTACAGGTGTACCTCTACGAGCCGTATGAGGAGATGGGCGGCAACGGCAGCGCAAGGCGCGTCATGGAGGAAGTGCGGAAGCTGCCCATACGATAGGGCATACAGTGAGGTGTAAGAAAATGGCGATTCTACACATCGTGATCGGTGCGTGCATCGGCTTTTGCGCGGCGGCGCTGCTCAAGAGCGGGAAATAAAAGGCAGGCGCAGATGCGCCGGAAAGGAAAGAAATTATGAAGCTGAACAACAAGGTATACGACATCCTCAAGTGGTTGGTCATCATTGTCATGCCCGCCGTGGCCACGCTGTACGCGGCGCTGGCGGCGGTGTGGGCGTGGCCCTATGCTGACGAGGTGGTGACCACCATCACCGCCGTGGATACGTTCCTCGGCGCGGTGCTGTGCATCAGCACGGCACAGTATCACAAGGAGGCGAAGAACGATGGCTAAGCGGGTGTATCTGTCTCCCAGCGACCAGCGGCGGAACACCTACGCGGTGGGCGACACCACCGAGGCCATCCAGTGCGGGCGCATTGC
>ERZ1032250.42-NODE-42-length-18463-cov-30.833877_pt1 | contig 18463 bp, 27 predicted proteins | sample MGYA00516698_ERZ1032250 | MGnify/ENA primary metagenome ERZ1032250 (study PRJEB33719, sample SAMN04261350) | wastewater metagenome | biome: periurban shantytown; feature: human; material: feces | host: Homo sapiens | place: Peru: Lima | collected 2012-01-15 ...
GTTACAGGAAGATTGCAAGCAAGGGCGGGGCGATGAAAAAGGAAGCTCCAGAGTGGCAGAAAAAAGCATTTAATATAGCTGTCCACGGGAAGAAATGATTAATTTTGAGAATCTCGATAAATTTGCATTTCCCGGTGTCGGGAAGTACGGAATTCCTCAGATCGAGCCAATTAAGATATATCCGCAGGGCGAATTTATCCCGGTGAATTATCACTATGCGGAGAAAGAACCTGCAAGCAAAATCGTGCATTTCTTCGTGGACGATTATCAGTTTATCCGCCACTGGAACACACCGGACAAGTACATTCCGAAGCTGTTGCAGTTTGCAGCGGTATGCGCGCCTGATTTTTCCACATACACAGATATGCCGCTTGCAATGCAGGTATACAATCACTATCGTAAACACTGGCTTGCGGCATACTGGCAGCTCCACGGAATGACGGTTTATCCGACAATCTCATGGAGCGATGAGAGCAGCTATGACTGGTGCTTTGACGGGGAACCTGTCGGTGGTGTTGTTGCGGTTTCCTCGGTGGGAACGCAGGCAAACGCTGAAAGCAAGCGCCTGTTCCTGCGCGGCTACGAAGAAATGATGAAACGGCTATCCCCGGAATGGGTGATCTTCTACGGCAGAGTGCCGGAAGAATGCGACTGGAACGTGATACGGGTAAAGCCGCATTACGACGATATTGTGAAACGGAGAAGGGCGGTGATCGGATGAAGTACCCTTTTTAGCCCAGAACTATTAGACACCATCCCGGAAGAGATTGCAGAGCTGTTCCGGACGCTGGAAGATACGCTGCTGGATGAAGTCTGTTCCCGGCTTAAAATTGCCGATCAGCTCAACGAAGTAACGGTTCAGGATATCCGGGCGCTGCGGTCGCACGGCATTGATCTCAAGAAGATCAAAAGGGCCATCCAGAAGACAGCGGACGTCAGCGAAGAAAAACTGAACAAGCTGCTCGACGATGTTGTGGAGCGCAACCGGCGATATTACAACGACCTTATTACGCTGGCCGATGTGACGAAGCCTGACCGGCTGGTAGACGCCTCCGATATCGACGCGATCCGCAGGCAGACGCTCGGAGAATTCCGAAATCTGACGCAATCTTTGGGGTTTTTAGTGGACAATGGCCAGAGAATGCTTCCGCCTGCGCAAGCATATCAGTGGGCCCTAAATTCGTCAACGCTGCAAATTCAGAGCGGGGCGATCAGCTATAATCAGGCGATTGCCAACGCCGTCAAGCAGCTGGCAGAAAGCGGAATCAAAGTCGTAGACTATGAGAGCGGACACACAGATCAAATCGACGTGGCCGCCCGCCGGGCCGTTATGACGGGCGTGGCGCAAATCTGCGACAAGTATTCCGACCAGTCGGCGGAATATCTGGATACCCGGTATTTTGAGATCACAGCCCACTCCGGCGCACGAGACAAGCCCGGCCCGTCCCCGTGGTCGAGCCACAAGGATTGGCAAGGGAAAATTTATTATAAAAGCGAAAACGGAGAGCCTGACCCGCTTGGGCAGTACAAGGATCTCGTGGAGACGACCGGCTACGGCTATGTAGACGGCCTGACCGGAGCAAATTGCCGCCACTACAAACACGCATTTCTCCCCGGCATTATGGAGCCTACCTATTCCGAAGAGCAGCTGGAGCACATCGACGACGGCCTCGGCTGTGAGTTCGACGGGAAGAAATATACTGCATATGAAGCAACCCAGATGCAGCGCAGGCTTGAGCGGGAAATCATAAAGCAAAAAAAGCTGAAAAAAGCCTACAAAGCATCAGGCCAAAAGGATAAGGAGACTGCCGCAACAGCCAAGCTGCGCCGCCTGAACACGAAATACCATGATTTTAGCAAGGCCGCAGGGCTGCCAGAGCAGCCGGAGAGAATGAAGGTGTTATATGATTGACGAAAAACTGAAAGCCGCCATTGAGCGGGCGCTTGCCGCCGGATTCCGCGTCCAGCTGAAGCGCATGAAGGACGGAACAGTCAAGGCGCAGATCATCAAGGCGGAAGAGCTGAAAAAATAATACAGATACCGCAGCACAATCGAGTGCGCGGAATGGCACGATGAGCCAACTACTGAGATTTTCTTAGTGGTTGGCTCTTTTTGTTTCGGTAAAAACCGCATGAGCGGGATTTATACAAAAAATTGGCTATCTGCAAGCCTAAAAGTGCAGGCGGGAGGTCATGGCGACGACCTAAAAAGCCTATCCCGTAAGGAGAAACCATGAAAAAAGAAGAATTGCTGAGCATTGGCCTGACAGAAGAGCAGGCGGACAAGGTTTTTGCCATGAACGGCAAGGACATTGAGAAGCACAAAAAGGCCGCAGAGGACGCAAAGGCGGACAAAGCGGCCGTGGAAAAGCAGCTGGCCGACCGCGACAAGGACATCGAAGACCTGCGGAAGTCCAGCGGGGACGCCGAGAGCGTCCGCAAGCAGCTCGAAGACCTTCAGGGCCGGTACACCAAGGAAACCGAAGATTACAAGGCGCAGCTGGCAAGCCGGGACTACGCCGACGCCATGAACCGCGCGATTACGGCCAAGGGCGTCAAGTTCTCTTCCAAAGCCGCCGAGAAAGCTTACCTTGCAGACCTCAAGGAGAAACACCTTGAACTGAAAGACGGCGAGCTGACCGGCTTCGACGAGTGGCACAAGGCTCAGCTCGAAGCAGATCCGACTGCGTTTCAGGCAGATAAGCCCACGCCCACATTCGTCAAGCCCGTCGGCCAGGGCGGCGCACCGGCGGCAAAGAGCAAGGGCGCAATGTACGCGCAGCAGTTCAACGCGCAGTTTGCGCAGACACCAAACAAGGAGTGATTTGAAAAATGTCTATCGTTGTAAACACAAAAGCAGAAGTCAGACCGAACTTCCTCGAAAGCGAAGTCGGCCTCGTTCTGAAAACCCGCGAGATCCCCGCGTCGATGGGCGTACAGGACGGCAAATACAAGATCGTCAAGGCCGGTACGCCGTTTCCGTCCGACAACTCGAACGCCGTCGGCATCGTGTTTGAGGATATCGATGTGACGGACGGCAATATGCCCGGCTCCGTGATGGTCGCGGGCCGTGTGCTGGCAGACCGCCTGTCGCTGGCCTCCGCAGCAAAGACCGCGCTGTCCGGCAAGGGCTTCACATTTGTTGACGCGCCGGAGATCACGCGCGGCTATACCGTGACATACGACAAAAACGACGGCAGCGGCACGCCGCCCGTCGACGAGAACGTCTACACAGAGGGCTCCTATGCCGACGTCTCGACCGAATACCCGTTGACCAAGAGCGGCAACACCCAGACCGGCTGGAGCACGTCTAAGGGCGGCGCTGCCGTCTCCAAGGTCGAAATGACCGGCAATGTGACCCTGTACCCCGTGTGGACTACACCCTAAAGAAGGAGGAAAAACACCATGCCTGACATTCTTGAACTGATTTCCGACGCTGACCGTCTGGATTTCTCGCAGAACATTTCCGTCGCGCGCCCGGCCTACCTCGGAGACCGGCTGTTCCCGGATCAGAAAACCGAAAGCCTCAAGGCCGAGTACCTGCGCCTCGCAAACGGCGCACAGATCCCCACGATGGCGACCGTCCACGCCTTTGACACCGAGGCAGAGATCGCCACGCGCCCCGCGCTCGAAAAGACCGAGGTTGAGAAGCTCTTTATCAAGCGCAAGATCAACCAGTCCGAGCGGGTGCAGCTGCTCAACGAAAACGGCGTATACGCTGACAACGCCATTGTGAGCTACGTCTTCGACGATATGCGCCTGATGGCCGATGCGGTCAAGGTCAGAACCGAGGTCGCGAAAATGGAAGTTATCGCGACCGGCAAGATGACCATCAAGGAAAACAATCTCAACATGACCGTCGATTACGGCGTTCCGTCCGCAAACATCGGCTTCAAGATCGACTTCGGCGCAGACGCTGATATCATCGGCCAGCTTCAGGCCATCGCAGATCAGGCGGCGGCATCCGGCCACGCGCTGAGCGAAATGGTCGTCGGTACGAAGATCCTGCGTAAGCTCGCGTCCAACAAGGGCATTCAGACCCTCGTGTACGGCACGGTCGGCGCTGGTACATATGTCACCACCGAGAAACTGCGCAGCCTCTTTACCGAGCTGTTCGGCTTCGGCCAGATCACGACCAACGACCAGCGCTATAAGGCGCAGGCTGCAAATGGCACGGAAAAGACGTACCGCTTCTTCCCGGAGGACAAGGTTGCATTCCTGTCCAATGGTACGGCCAATTCCTTCGGCGTTGGCCTGTGGGGCGTGACGCCGGAAGAAAAGGGCTATGGTCCGTACACCGACAAGAGTGCGCAGCAGTATATCACCATTACCCAGTGGGAAACGCCAGACCCGAAGACCACCTGGACAAAGGCAAGCGGCCTGTTTATCCCGGTCGTGCCCGATCCTTACGGCCTGTTCATCGGCGCAGACGTCAGCAAGTAAAATCGAGCCTCCGCGCCTGCGTGACGGGTGCGGAGGCTGACCGGAAGGAGGGCGCAGCATGATCTACGCCGATTATGAGTTTTACGCGACCGTGTACCGTGGGACGGCGCTGGATGAAGAGCAATTTTGCGGCCTCGCCCGCAAAGCGTCGGCTTATGTCGATTACATCACCATGAGCCGCGCACGCTCCGCTGCCGGGGATAAGCTCGAAGCCGTCCAGAATTGCGTCTGTGCGCTGGCCGAGCTGGAGCGGGACGCTGGGAAGCTGGACAGCCTCGTCTACACGACCGACCGGCCTGTATCAAGCGAGACAGTAGGCGGCTGGTCACGCAGCTTCGGTTCACGCAATCTGTCGCAGGCGGATATGCAGCGGACAGAGACGCGCCGCCGGGAGATTGTGCTGGCGTACCTCGGGCCGACCGGATTACTCAAAGCAAGGGGGTATGGGCCGTGTCCATGTTCCCACACACCGTAACCATCTACAACGTCTCGCAGGAGACAGACCCGGCGACATTCAAGGATGTGGAGAAGACCTATATCACCGTCCTGCGCGGCGTTCTGCTGGAAGCCTCCAAGGCGGCCAATGTCCGCCAGAGCGGGCTTGAGGGCGCGGATGCGGTGAATCTTTACATCCCGTTCTCTACGCCCGCCGTAGACGGCGTGACAGACACAGAAAAGCGCTACGTCAGCCCGCAGGAATTCTGGCGGGCAGCCGATAAAAGCGGAATCTGGACGCTCTCCACGGACGGCAACGGCGGAACGACATTCTTTATCAAGGGCGAAGTCGTGGAGCCGGACAAGACCGAGCAGGCGCTTGAAATGCTCTATGACGACGTTTACAAGGTCACAAAGGTCGATATGAAGGACTTCGGAAGCCAGGACATGAGACACTTCGAAGTCGGAGGGGTCTAATATGCTGAAATTCAGCGTAAAGGCAGACGGCTTTGATGAATTGCATGAGGCAATCGCGCAGGCGTGTACCAAAGCGGAGCATATTGTCGCACTTCAGGCAAGAAAGGACACAGCCCCGTATGTGCCATTCTTGACCGGTTCCCTCGACCGCAGAACACAGGTGGAAGGGAATGCGATTATCTATCCCGGCCCATACGCAAGGTTCCTGTACTACGGGAAAGTCATGGTAGACCCGGAGACCGGAAGCACCTACGCGCCGAAAGGCGGGACAAAGGTACTGACCGACAAAAATCTTGTGTTCAACACGTCAGGACACAATCAGGCGCAATCGCATTGGTTTGAGGCTTCAAAGGCCGAGAACCTCGACAAATGGATCCGTGTAGCGGATAAGGCGGTGAAGAATGGACTCTGAAAAGCAAAAAAGGCTGGTATCTGCGGAGGAAGAACAGGATATCTCCCGAAAGATGATGATCTGGGCAAATTCCTTCTCAGACGACGATATGCCGACCGCAACGATCAACTACGAATTCCTCGCCGCCGACTCGGCAAGCATGGCCCTGTCCGCCATTCAGGGCGCGTACATCACACGAAAATTCATCCTCGGCGGGCATGAGGCGGAATATCAATTCAAGATCATCGCCCGCATCAAGCCCGGAAACAGCAACGACAAGCGCCTGAAATGCGACGCCATGCTGAACCGCTTCGGGGATTGGGCCATGCAGAACCCGCCGGATTTGGGCGACGGGATGCGCGTCCGGCGCATGGAAGCTGTCAGCCGCTCGGCCCTGTTCGCCCGGTATGAGGACGGCACAGAGGATCATCAAATTCTAATGAAACTGACATATGAGGTGATTTAACTATGGCAGAAGTTACTTTTAATACCACGGCCGGTCAGACCATCGACCGGGAGCTGCTGATTGCATATCTGAACACCGTCGAGTCCTCAACGCCCGCCTGGGCGCCGTTCGGCACTCGCGTCACAGACTCCAGCATGGAGTATGACTGGCAGGAGGATTCCAGCAAGGATATCCTTGGAACGACCAGAACCACCATGAAGAAACCGATTATCACGCAGAGCTTTGACCCGTGCGACCTTGACGCGGGCGATGCGGCGTTGAAGAAGATCTGGGATCTGGCGGTCAAGCAGCAGAACGCAGCTGCGCTGGCGAATCAGGACGTGCTGATCGTCCATCATTATGCAGGAACGGCCAAGACGGCAGTCTTCGCGGAGCGCTACGACGCGTCTATGGTCAAGCCGTCCAGCCTCGGCGGCGAGGGCGGCGGCTCGGTAGGTATGCCCATCGACGTGACGCTCGGCGGCAAACGCACGACCGGCACGGCGGCGGTTGGCGCCAACGGGGCTATTACCTTCACGCCAGACGCAGCGTAAGGAGGAATCGCAATGCCTGAAATCAAATTTGAAACCGGTATCGTATCGTTCAAGCTGAACGACGCGGCGGAGGTCTCCTTCAACCCGACCGACAGCGCATTTGTTGAACAGATATTCAACACGTTTGACGAACTGGACGGGAAGCAGGAGGCGTATAAGGCCGAGATTGACCGCTGCGCGGACAAGAAGGAGATTTTCGCCATTGCCCGCCGCCGCGACGCGGAAATGCGGGACATGATCGACGGCCTGTTTGCCAAGCCTGTCTGCGCAGACCTGTTCGGCACTATGAACGTCTACGCGCTGGCCGACGGCCTGCCAGTATGGTGCAACCTCATGCTGGCCGTGATCGATCAGATCGACACGAGCTTCGCGGCAGAGCAGAAGAAGACCAACCCGAGGATTGCGAAATATACAGATAGATGGAAAACGCGCAGGCCCCCTGTTCGCGAAATATATTGATAGATGGGGAAAGTGATCTATTCCCTGCCGACCTCTGTTGAGGTCGACGGAACAGAATACGCGATCCAATCTGATTACCGCGCAATCCTCGATATCCTCGTAGCCCTGACAGACAGGGAACTGGACGAGCGGGATAAGGCGGAAGCGGCGCTGACCATCTTCTATCCCGACTTCGAAGAAATGCCCGTCAGCGACTATCAGGAAGCCCTGAACCAGTGCTTCCGCTTCATCGACCACGGGCAGGAGAATCGAGAGAAGAGAAAGCAGCCAGAGATCATGTCATGGGCGCAGGACTTTGATCTCTATATTGCGCCTATCAACCGAATCGCGGGCTGCGAGGTCAGGGCGCTGGAATACCTGCATTGGTATTCGTTTCTATCGTACTATCAAGAAATCGGAGATTGCCTGTATGCACAGGTGGTTTCTATCCGCGATAAAAAGGCCAGAGGGAAGAGCCTCGACAAACAGGAGAGGGATTTCTACCGGCGCAACCGGGATATCGTCGATCTGAAGATAACATACTCGGAGGCCGAAGCCGACCTGCTTGCCGTATGGGGAGTCGGGACAAAAAACAGCCGCCCCGGTTAAGGGGCGGCAGCAGGAAAAACTTATTTTTTATACTCGAAAACGATTTCGCTACCCCAGAAGCTTGGAGAGAATCGAATCTCGATCTCACTCCAATCCTGCGGCGCTTCATATCCGACGACACCTTTCATTTTCTTCCCGGCGGCAATCGTGCCGTCAAGCTGCGGCTCGTCGGAACTCATCATGGCGGTGAGGCTGAGGCTGGTTGTATAGCCATCAATGTAGCTTTCGAATGAAAGCATGGTGCTGGACGCAATATCGCGGGATGAATTGTTTTCGATCTCGAATTCGCACAGAACAAAGACCTTTCCATCATCCGGCGAGACGTAATTTTGGCCGGAATTCTCGGTAACACTGAGCAACGTGACCGCCACGCCGTCTAGAACGACCTGATCCCCAACGCCAAATGTTTCAGGCCCGGAATCGGATTGCTGCGGCGGCTGCTGCGAAGAAGAAACTGAGGTTCCGACCTTTTCCGGCTTGGAGGACGATCCGCAGGAAGCAAAGGCCGCGCCAATAAAGACGAAAAGACAGAGGAATACGATTAAAGCCGTCAGGCAGCCGCTGGGGCGTTTCGCCTGCTTTTTGGTTTTTAGCCTGCCAACAACGTCAACGCGGTTCGAGGCGTTAATCTTGATGGTAAAAAACGCATTCTGTTGCCCTTCGGCAATGGTAAAGGATATGGTTTTATCCAGACGGCGATACCGGTAAAAAGAAAGTTCGTGCTGGCCCGGAGCGGCCACGGCTCGAAGTTCTTCACCATTTTTCAGCGTGCCGACATCACAGCCATCCAATGCAACGCCGACGGTCAGGCCAGAACCGTAAAAAGAATTGTCCCGGCTGATTTGGATAATGCAATCACTCATATTTCTTCCCTCCTTACTTGGAAGATAACACAAATAATAACAAAAATCAACCGAAAAGGTGGTGAAAATATGGCAGATGGGAAAATTGTGGTCACCGTCGACGCGGACGCAAAAAAGGCGCAGAAGGAGCTTGATACGCTGTCCGCGAAAATCGACAAGATGGAAGCCAAGCTAAACGAGGACACCGGCACGCAGAGCGGGATAAAAAAGGAACTCGACGCAGCGCTTCAGGCCGCAAAGCAGACGGAAGACGCGCTGAAATCGCTCCGCTCGGAGGCTGACCGCCTTAAGGGCATCACGTCCGGAAGCGCTTCGGCTAATCCAGCGGAGTACATAGACGCTTATTCTCGGCAGGCGGAGGTTGCTGCGCAGATCAAAGAGCAGGAACAGCTGCTGGTGCAGCAAAACAAAACGGCGGAAAAGCTTGGGAGTCAATATGCAAAGATCACCGACAAGGTGATAAACCAGGCTGCTGCGCTTGACGCTGCAAAGGCTAAAGCCGGAGAGCTGGTGCAGCAGATCACAAATGCCAGCGGAGCTTCGGCCCGCATGGCCGAAGCGTCGGCGCGCGTCGAAAAAAGCATGAATAAATTCGGGAGAAGATTAAGCGGGGTGCTGAGGAGCGCGCTGGTCTTTACTGTCCTGTCCCGCGGCCTTTCCCAGCTGCGCAGCTGGCTCGGGGAGACGATCATGCAGAATGAGGCGGCCCGTGCATCTATCGCGCAGCTAAAAGCAGCTCTTCTGACGCTTGCGCAGCCGATCCTCGAAGTCGTGATCCCGGTTTTTGTGAAGCTGGTCAACATTCTGGCACAAGTCGTGACGGCAATCGCAAAGTTTTTCGGTATGCTGTCCGGGAAAAGCTGGAGCTCGCAGGTATCTGCCGCGAAGGGACTGAACGCCGAGAAAGAGGCGTTGGAGGGCGTAGGCTCTGCCGCAGAGGACGCGAGCAAGAGCATGGCAAGCTTTGACGAGATCAATCAGATCACCAGCAATCAGGCCTCCGGAGGCGGCGGGACGAGCGGAGCAGGCGCTTCGAGCGGGATCACGCCGGATTTCTCCAATCTGGATTTTGCCGAAGACAAACTGAACGACATTCTTGGCATTGTCGGGGCAATCGCTGCAGGGCTCCTTGCGTGGAAGATCGCCAGTATGTTTACCGACGACCTCGGCAAGATCAGCGGCATCGCGCTCGCTGCGGCTGGCGCGTTCGCGCTCGTCTATTTCTGGCTGGACGCATGGAACAACGGAATCGACATGACAAACTTCCTCGGTATGCTCGGCGGTCTTGCGGCGCTTGCGGGTGGACTCGCCCTTGCGTTTGGGCCGACCGCTGCGGCAATCGCCCTAGTGGTAGGTGGCCTTGCGATGTTAGTCGTCGGGATCAAAGATGTGATCGAAAACGGATTTACGCTGGAAAACACTCTGACCATCATCGCCGGACTGCTTGCCGCCGGTATCGGGATCAGCATCCTTACGGGCAGCTGGATTCCGCTGCTGATCGCCGCAATTGCATCGATCCTTGTCGCACTTGTCTCTTTTACAGGGCATGGCGAGGAGCTGATCAACGGCCTGAAAGATGTTGTGTCCGGATTCGGAAAGTTTTTCAAGGGCATCTTTACCGGCGACATGAATCTAGCGTTAGAGGGCGCAAAGCAGATATGGAGCGGGCTGAAACAGACGTGGAACGCCGTCGTAAATTCCATCAGGGACGCATGGAGCGCGTTTGTCGATTGGTTAAAGCAAAAAAATCCGGCACTCGCCGCAATATTTGAGACAATTGGGAAAAAGTTTTCCGATCAGTACGAGGCGTGGAAAAAAATTCTGAAAGGCCTGATCACCTTCCTGACCGGCGTATTCACCGGAGATTGGAAGAAAGCGTGGAACGGCGTCCTTGACATTCTGAAAGGCGTCTGGAATCTCGTAATCGGCACAATAGAGGGCGGAATTAACTTCATCATCGACGGCATCAACCTACTGCTTTCGGCGCTGAATAAAATTCATTTCGAGATTCCGGATGGTGTACCGCTGATTGGCGGGAAAACCATTGGAATCAACATTCCGCCAGTGTCGCGCGTCCAGCTCCCTCGTCTCGCCTCCGGCGCGGTCATCCCGCCGAACCGGGAATTCATGGCCGTCCTCGGCGACCAGAAGAGCGGGACGAACATCGAGACGCCGCTTTCCACGATGGTGCAGGCATTCAAACAGGCCATGACCGAGACCGGCGTAGCGGGAAGCAGACAAATGACGGTTATCTTCCAGCTTGACCGGCGTGAGCTTGGCCGCACGATCTATCAGCTGAACAACGAAGAGACGCAGCGCGTCGGCGTGAAGCTGGCGGGGGTGAAGACATGAGAAGCGCACTGAGCCTTGATGGCAAGGCGTATTACAATCTGCACGTCGTAAGCTGCAAGCGGTCGTTCTCCGTCCTAGACGGCGACAATGCCGGGCGCGTTATGACCGGCGCGATGACCCGTGATATTATCGGCACGTATTACAACTACAGCCTTGAAATTGATCCTGTATCGTCAGACCCGGAGGAATACGATGATTTTTATGAGAGCATTTCTGCCCCGGTCGACAGCCACGTGCTGACCGTCCCATATGCGCAGGGGACTATGACCTTTGACGCCTATGTAGCAAACGGCGACGATGAGCTCGCCGGGAGCTACGACGGGCGCAATGATTGGGGCAATCTGACGATCAATTTTGTCGCCATGAAGCCCAAGAGGTCGCCGGTATGAGTGTACGCGTGATCTATGAGGACGTAGCGGTAGGCGCAGCAGCGGCGGCAAGCGTTGCAAGCACCGCTGCGCAGCCCTTCTCCGACCTTCCGGAACTGCCGTATGGCACAGAGTCGGTGATCGTCGCAACAAACGAGCTGAACCAGTGGGTGCTGGACGGCTCCCGCCCAATCCTCACGACCGAGCGGGCGGCTTTCTGGTCTGCCAAGCCGAGCAAAGCAGACTGCACCTTCGACGCAAACCCGACGCTGACCATCACGCTGGACGGCACGTTCGCAAGCTCCGGCATTTACCTCTATTTTGACGGTGGCACCGGCGACTATTGCAGCGCCCTGACCATGACGTGGTACAACGGCGAGACAACCGTCGCGTCGCAGGACTTCACGCCGGACGGCCAGAAGTATTTCTGCGCAAAGCCTGTCTCCGGATACAACAAACTCGTGATCGAGCTGAAAAAGACGAGCCTGCCGTACCGGTACGCGAAACTCAGACAGATCTTCTTCGGCATCGTCCGGGAATTCGAGCGGGAGGACCTGCGCAGCGTCAGCGTCACCGAGGGCGTCAGCGTGATTTCCGACGACGTAGAGATTAACACGCTGGATTTCACGCTCGACAATTCGGACGATATCGATTTCATCTTCCAAGAGAAGCAGCCCGTCAGCGCATACGACGGCGCAAAGCTGATCGGCGTGTTTTACATCAAGAGCTCGTCCCGGTCGAGCAATCGTCTCTATGACATTTCTTGTCAGGACGCGCTCGGCATTCTGGACGACGAACCGTTTTCTGCCGCGATCTACAACGAGAAAAACGCGAAAGAGCTGATAAGCTCGATCCTTGGCAGCCACTTCACGCTGGATTTCGACGCGACGCTGGAGGACGAGACTGTAACCGGCTATATCCCGGACTGCACCAAGCGCGAGGCCTTGCAGCAGATCGTCTTCGCCCTCCGCGCGACCATCGACACAAGCGCGTCACGCGGCGTGCGCGTCAGGAGGCTCACGACGGCACCGCCTGCCGAGATCCCACTTGACCGGACATATACCGGCGGCAGCGTGGAAACGGCGGCTGTGGTCACGGAGGTGCGCGTGACGGCACACAACTACTCGACCTCCGGAAGCGGGGAGAGCGTCGAGGTAAACGGCACGACTTACTATCACACAACGTCAGTCACGTCCAAGACCAACCCGAACGCCACCACGCAGACCAAGCCGAACGTCATTGAGGTGCGCGATGCGACGTTGGTAAACAGCGAAAACGTAGCCGCCATTGCGCAGCACATTTATGATTACTATATGCGCCGCCAGACACACAGCGTCCGCATCGTCATGGACAAAGAGGCCCCCGGCGATTACGTGCGCACCACAACGCCGTGGGGAACGAAGATCACCGGCACGATCACCAGCATGGACATTCGCCTCAGCGGAATCGCGGCGGCAGAATGCAAGATTATCGGCACATAGAACGGAGGTGCGGCATTTGGTACAGGGAGATTCGTATAACCTTAGTGTTACCATCAAGAATAAAGGGCAGCCTCTGGACGTTGCAAGCGTTGAAAAGGTGGAAATTTCTCTGCTTTATCTGCAAAAGAGCTATCCGGGAGAGATCGGATACGAGGACGGAAAGTTTCTGTTTCCCCTCACCCAGCAGGAGACCTTTCGGCTCCCGAAGCTCTGCCAGATGCAGGTGCGCGTGAAATTCAAGAGCGGTGACGTGATTGGCTCGGAGATCAAGCAGATCGACGTTGCGCACGCGCTATCAAAGGCGGTGTTGTGATGGGCGGCATTGAATTTGAACTCAAGAACCGCGAGCCTGTAGACGTTTCGTTTAACGTTTCCGTGCGTGCTGGCGGCGGCTCCGGCGGAGGCATTGCATCGGCGCAGATCGATGAGATCCGCGTGCTGACAAAATCGGACTATGACGCGCTGGACAAAAAGGACGCGCGGACACTGTATCTGTTGGAGGGATAACATGCTGGCAGTTGGAATCAAACGCATTCTGGAGCTGTTCATCGGCTCCATGGGCATCAAATCCGCCCGCTTGGGCACAGAAACCATCTACGAAAGGCCTGGCGGCTTTTTGTACATCGAACTCACAAGCGAAGAAAGGGGATAAATCCAGATGGCAAGTTTTTTCAATCTGACACTTGATACGCTGGCACCTGCCGGCCTATCGCTGATCCTGAACGACGGCGCGCAGTACGCGACCAGCGCGACCGTCACCGCGAAGATCTCAGTCACCGACGCCGCGACGACCGGCTACCAGATGAAGATCTGGGGCACAAAGGCGGCGGCAAAGGAAGCAGATGCGTCGTGGGAGACGTTCGCCGCAACAAAATCCATTACGCTCCCGGACGGCGACGGCCTGAAGACGATCTATGTAAAGGTGCGCGACGACGTCGGCAACGAATCGACTGCGGCCAGCGACTCCATCACGCTCAACACCTCGATCCCCGCCGTGACCATCACCGGCCCCGACAAGAGCCGCATTTCCAAGGTAACGGGCTACGACGCAGCTGCATTCTCCTTCGTCTGCGACGTGGACTTCGAGGAATACACCGTCCGCGTCGTCCCGGCGACGAGCAGCCTGCACACGGCGGGCACCCAGATCCCGACGACGGGCGGCTCCACCAACGTCAGCGGCACGACAGGCGGCTACAAGAAGAACACCGCTATCAACGTCACCGTCAAGGGCGCGGATCTCGAAGCAGCGTCCTCCGGCGACGGCGTGAAGATCGTGAAGGTCTTCGTCAAGAACGCCGCCGGGACGTGGAGCGCAGCCTAATGGCCGCGCCGGAGTTGACCTTCTCCATTACCGGAAACAAGATATCGGCAGTCTCGGGATTCGACTCGATCACCGTCACATTCTCGTCGGACATCGCCTATACGGCTTTTGAGTGCCGCGCGACGAAGTCCGGCGAGGATTGGGGCCGCGGGAAGGGCGCTTTGATCGCGTCCTTCTCCCAGACCCCCGCGGGGACGCAGCGCACCTTTGAGGTATACGACGATTTCCTGCTTTCCGGAGACGGAGAATACAGAATTTCGCTGTTCGCGCAGGGCGCGGACGGCAGCTGGAATGACAATTATGGATTTATCCCGTCCGGACAGTCGCAGACCATGAAAACGGCTGACGGAGAGGATTTCCTGTGCATGAAGGAGTGATCGCATGGCGTACAACAGCCAGTATACCGGCGCGCAGATCGACGAGGCCATCGGCGACGTGCGCGGAAACAAAGCCGCATGGAGCGGCAAGCAGGACGTGCTTTTGGACTCCGGGGCGAAGGTCGGCGACCTTATCAAGGTCAAGGCGGTCGACGCAAGCGGCAAGCCGACGGCGTGGGTGGTGGCCGTGGCGGGCAAGGACTACCTCAAAACCGCCCCTGTCACCTCCGTCAACGGCAAGACCGGAGCTGTCAAGGTTCGCGAAGTGCCGTCTGTCACCGCCGCTGATAATGGAAAATTTCTGCGGGTGGTCAATGGAGCGTGGAGCGCGGAAACAATTCCTAGCGCGAATGGAGGTAGCTTCTGATGGCCGAATATTTGACGAATACGGCTGACCTGACAAAAGTTGCATCGGCTATCCGGGAGAAGGGTGGCACATCTGACCCATTGGTCTACCCGGACGGATTTGTGACAGCCATTCAGGCCATTCAGACCGGCATAGCTCCGCAGCTGGTCGTAACGGTATCTGCCGGTGCGACGGTCACAGCGACGAACGGCTCCAAAACGATCAGCGGAACATCGGACAGTACCGGAGTTTGTACGCTTATCGTTCCGGAGATCGGCACATGGAGCGTATCTGCTACGCTGGACGGGAAAACGTCCGACACAAAATCCGTATCCATCACGGATAGCTATGCGGTGTCTCTTAATTTTGTATATCCGTCACTGAATGAAAATACTTGGGAAACAATAAAAAATATATCCGACGCGGGACAGGGCGCGAACTATTGGAGCGTCGGTGACCGAAAGGCTGTAACGCTAAACGGCACGGTTGGACATCTTACACTATCTAATTACACAACATATGCGTTCGTTATTGGATTTAACCATAACGCGAGCCTAGAAGGGGAAAACTGTATCCATTTCCAACTTGCAAAGACCGCGCTCTCCGGCGGTACGGACGTGTGTTTCTGCGATAATTACTATACCTCGCCCGTTTCGACAACCGGCTATTTCTCTATGAACAGTAGTGCAACGAACTCCGGCGGATGGGCGAGCTCGCAAATGCGTACAAATATTTGCGGGACAAGCCTCTCGAGCTATTCCGGAACGATTATCGCAGTCATTCCGACGGCGCTCCGTGCAGTTCTAAAGTCCGTTACCAAGTACACGGACAATACGGGAAATAATAGCACATCCGCGAGTGCGGTCACGGCGACAAAGGATTACTTTTTCCTCCTCTCGGAGTTTGAGGTTTTCGGGAGCATTTCGAGAGCAAACTCGAACGAGGCGAGTAAGCAAGCGCAGTACGCCTATTATTCCGCTGGAAACAGCAAGGTAAAGTACAAGCACAACGGAACGAGTGCCGCCGCTCGTTGGTGGCTCCGTTCTCCGCTTGCGAGCAACTCCGACGGTTTCGAGAATGTGAACACCGACGGGACAGTCGAAGACCGCACCGCGCGCGCTTCCTTCGGCTTCGCGCCCGGCTTTTGCGTATGAGGATCACAAGCATGGAATATATCGTGTACAAGCGGTTCCGTGGACATGGCATCGATGGAGAATTTAATCTCCGATACGGAACTGTGGTATCGGAAATTGAAGGGTTCTTGTTTGCAGCAGACGGCAGGCGGATATGCGCTGCGACGTCCGAAAACGGGTGGGAGCATTTCAGGCCGAACACGCAGGAAGGTGCCGAGCGGCAGAAAATGCTGAACGATCTGTACCGATGGTACAGAAAAAACGGCTGCGGTGAAGATTTTACGGATGACAAATGGCCGGGGCAGGAAAACGGCTACTGGAAAAATCGGTTGAGAACAGCAAACACAGAGCGATTAGAGAAAATCTATCAAGAGAAATTTGGAGGGACACCATGTATGCAGTAAAACAGGACGGTGCATTTGCCGGGTATGCAGACAACATTGTGCCCATCCGACTGCACGGCAACGGTTGTTATGTCCCGTGCAAGGAAGATCAGGCAGAAGGATTTTGCGCGAAGATGGCTGTGACTATTACGGATGAAGAAGGGCCTGACCATCAGGTGCTTTCTGACATGGTGTTTCATCTCACAGACCATACGCTGAAAGGTACTGAGCCAGAAGGCAGCTATGAGGAAATGGGTGCAGCATTGCCGCTGACGGATGCAGAGGCCGCCGCGAAGATCCTGCTCGGGGAGGCGGAATAACATGAGCACCTACACCGAGCGGGCGCGGGCGCTGCGCCCCTATATCGTCAAAAGCGCAGCCAGTCTCACTGACGCCGACGCGAGTCTCGCGCCGGAGCTTTTCACCCGCCTGACCGGCTCCGGCAGCCTCGTCAAAGCCGGCACGCGCATCAACTGGGGCGGCACCATCAAGCGCGCCGCCTCCGACCTCTGGGACACGGCCCAGAACACCCCGGACGCCGCCCCGGCCCTCTGGGAAGACATCGCCTACAAGCAGGGCTTCCGCATCATCCCCGAGACCATCACCGCCGGCCTTGCCTTCTCCAAAGGCGAAAAAGGCTGGTGGCAGGACGAGCTCTACGAATCCCTGCTCGCCGCCAACGTTTGGAACCCATCCGTTAACCCGGACGGGTGGAAGAAGATCACGGAAGAAGGTACATAGCCATGGACACCAAGACAATCATCGTTACCCTCGTCACCGACCGGACGCAGGCGGACGTGGAGCGCGTCAAGGCGCTTGCCGCGAAGGGCTTTGCCGCCATGACTTCCGACGAGCGGGCGGAATGGCTGGCCGGGATGAAGGGCGCGTATAACGCAAGCGACATGAACCGCGTGGGAACCGCCCTGAACTATCTGGCGGCGCGCCTCAGCTCGATTTGCGGCAGGAGCATTGCATGGACGGCGAAAACCGATTGGGCCGTAACGGACATTATAACGGCCTCACAGGCGGCGGAATACCGGCGGCAGATACAGGACATTCGCGACGCGCTTGTGTATCCTGCCGGGACGCCGGACGTGCCGCAGCTGGCCCGCCTGACCTACACCGGCGCGAATGATATCGAGCGCATTCTTGCGCTCTGCGAAGACTTAATCGTCAACGTTGCAAAATCTTTTCGCCACACCGGCGCGGCGGAGTGCGCCGCAGGAGGATTACTCACATGAAAGATAGGCAGCCAACACAGGTTTTAGCCAACGGAGCGATCCGCTACGGCGTCTATAATGCCGACGGCACGCTCAACCACTACGAATACCTCAAGCGCGAGGACGCGCCCACCGTCGAGGGCACGCCTCTCAACAAGGCGAATCTGCTATCCGATGCAACCGCCGCGAAGATCTGGCCCGGCTCGAAGAAGCCGGACGACCCGACCGTGAATGACGCGCTCGGCAAGCTTTCGGAGGGTACGGCCAAAGTCGGCGACATCGCTATCACCGCCCGCACAGACCTGTCCGACGCATGGCTGCCGTGCGACGGGCGCACTGTATCACAGGAGAAGTATCCAAAACTGTTTTCTGTGCTCAGAAGCTCTGCCGCGCCGCTTCCGTGGGCGTTGAAGACATCGAATATTCAGCCTGTAGCTATGTGGTATCTGAATGGGGAATGGGTCGGCCTGTACGACAGAAAGTTCTGGACGTCGCCCGATTTGGGGACGTGGACGCAGCAGGCGGATATGCCGACCGGACTCTCGCTGGTATCGGATGTGCAGTATGCAAACGGCACTTATTACGCTGTTTTTTCCGGAGACTCCACAGAGTTAAACGGAGTGTACACAACACGTAGCCTCGATACGCCGTTTGCGCTATATGCAAGCGGCGGCCTGCCTGGAAGCGCTGGACTGAAGATGTTTATTACGCCAAACGTTCTGTATATCTACGTAGTAAGAGGCGAATACGGAGCCTATAACAATTACAAGGGAAGTGAAGTAAGTGCCAGCTACGTAAACCAAACAACAAAGGAAATAGTAAGCATC
>ERZ1032250.51-NODE-51-length-17626-cov-8.500370_pt1 | contig 17626 bp, 27 predicted proteins | sample MGYA00516698_ERZ1032250 | MGnify/ENA primary metagenome ERZ1032250 (study PRJEB33719, sample SAMN04261350) | wastewater metagenome | biome: periurban shantytown; feature: human; material: feces | host: Homo sapiens | place: Peru: Lima | collected 2012-01-15 ...
GGAATCCAGTCCGTTCCTCCGATGCGCACATCATTCGTTCTTATCTTTCCCGCATCCCGTATGAGTCCTTCACCAAGAATCCGATTGTATTCGGACACATACTGCCAGTCGATAGGATGCCCGCCGTTCTCGAACAAGAACATCCACGCCCGTTTGATGTTGTTGACCACGATGATGTCGTTCACTGTCATGTCCGCTGGCGCCCGTCCATCGAATATCTCCTGGGTGTCGGGGAACGTTATCCCATCGACCTCAATGTTGGCCGTCTTCCACATGACGTCGATTAATTGGCGTTTTGCCAATTCCATCGCCATTGTTGCCCGGTCCGAATTGTCTTCAGCCATTGACATGTCCTTTCTTCTTTGCCTTCATTTTATTAGTTTGCTTCCCAAGAAAAAGAGAGCCCATGAGTTTTTCATGGGCTCGAATCTGCGGGATTTTCTAGAAGGCCGGCTCCTGTGGTTCGGCGAACTGGTCCTGTGTGGCAGTGGGCCATGGATCATTCGTTGGCTGGGCCGTCTGCTGTTGCGGTTGGACCAGCGGAGCGTGTTGCATGCCGGCGTTGGCGGTGGCCTTGGTGATCTGGACGGTGGCGTAACGGACGGAGGCGCCGAGATCGTCCACGTTGAGCTCGTAGCTGCTTCGCCTCTCCCCTGTCTCGGTCTGCCAGTCGCGTTGCACGTATCGTCCGCTGACTATGACCCTGGTGCCCTTGCGGATGCCGGAGGCGATCATATGGTCCGCCAGGATGCCGTAGGCTACGCAGCGGATGAACGTGGTCTCGCCGTCCTCCCATTTGCCGTTCTTCTCGGTGACGCTGGTTTGGGCTACGCGGAAGTTGACGACGGTCTTGCCGCCTGCCGTGCGCTTGGGTTCGAGATCGGAGACGAGATTGCCCATGAGGGTCATGGGAATCTGGTTGATTGTCGCCATGATTGGTCCTTTCTTTCGAATTGCGGCCCATGTGGTGGGCTTATCCTTCTCACTTCATCGTATGTCGATATTCCATGTGCCCACTCAGTCCCATGCTTGTTCTCTGAATTTGGCTTGTTGCTGGGCGGTTTATGGCTTTTCGCGCCGCGTCGAGCATTCCGCGCGCGAGGTCTTTCGTCCGGCGGCGTACGCTTCGATGATCGCGTCGCCGACGGTGAATGCTCCTTCGATGATCTGGCAGCAGTCGTAGTCCTGACTGTTTGCGTAATCCTCCGCCTCGTCTGTCACGATGCTCATTTCAACCCTCCTTCTTCCGCTGGATAATTGTTCTCTGCTAGGCTTCGTGCAACCATGTCAGTCTTCCCTTTCATTCCACTTCCCTCGCCTGGTGGCCTCAGTGCAAAGCGCTTGGTAGAGCATCTGCTCCTGGATCGCGTCGGACAGTGCGCGGTGTTCCTCGACGTCTCCGATGTGGTAGTCGACGATGAGGTCCGCGACGCGGTGGTGACGTTTCTGCGGGTTGAGTTCCCAGCTCATCTCCTTCGTGCAGGCCCACTTGCAGTCGAACACTGGCGAGGTCGGATCGTAGACGCGTTCGGCCACGTCAAGGAAACCGACATCGAATTGGGCGTTGTGCGCGATGATGGTCAACGGCTCCCCCGCCGGCCAGACATGGTCGATCCACTGGTGGAAGCGCATCATCGCCGCGCCGGCGGTCGGCATGCCTTGGAGCATGCGGTCGGTGATGCCGGTGAGGTCCGTGATGAATTCCGTCAATGGATGCTGCGGGTCGATCAGCTGCTCGAACTTCGGCCTGCTGTTCTCGTTGCCGGGCTGTACGAACAGTGCGCCGATTTCGATGAGCGTGGCTCCCTCTTCGGGATGGAGGCCGGTGGTCTCCGTGTCGAGCATGATGTATGTGTCGATCGGCTTGTCGAGCGGTTCGATGCGGCGCGGGTTGCGACGGTCGATATAGCGTTCCCAATACATTTTTGTTGTGTTTCCTTTCATGGTTGTGGTTCCGTCCGGAGTGGATGGAACCAAAGATTTTTCGATGGAAGTCGATTTTTCGGAATCGGTCGAACCGATGCGAGGCTAGAGCTTCAGTCAATACTCCCTCTGGCCTTAAGACGCCACAGAGCCGTGGGCGTGGGACTCCAGCCGTCGAGCAGCAGAAGCTCGTCGTCGGTCAGAGGGGACTCCATCAGGGATATGCGGCGCGTGACCGAGCGGCGTGCGCGAGTCAGCCCCGAATCGTATCCATGGGCGAGTTCCCACATGCCTTTCCAGAACGGAGCCATGCCTTGCCAGTCGGCATGCTGCAGGATACGGAGCATGGCGCACGCGCGGCGGGTGGCGCTCGGTGTGGCTTCCAGTCCGCCCGAAACGCGGCTGGCCATGAACAGCGGCATCCTCCGCCAGACAGTGGCTCCCAATGAGTCCAGGTCCCTTTCGTCGCCGGCCATGGCTTTGGAGAAGACGAGGCCGCAGCGGTAACCGAAGTCCGTCATGTCATGCCGGTCGGCTCGGGGACGCAGCTCATCGCATGTGGCGTGGTCGAGATACCATGCGGCCTTCTTCAGGTCCTCCACACCGTTCTTCGCCCGATGCCGGAACACGTACTTTATGGCGTTGCCGCCCGCGAACGGATACTCGCGGGTGAGGTCGAAGCATTCGAATGGCGCGTTCGTGTAATGGCTGGGATTGCTGACTGGATCGTTCTCGATCATGATTTCCCTTTCACTGGGGTGCCGGCTGGCCCATGCCTTGCCGACACCACCATTATATCACACCATTGTGATATTCCCGATTATTCTTTCGTTGTTTCGATGAAGTCGAGAAGGGCCTGCTGGTATGACGGCAGTCGTTTGCCTTCGCGTCCTTCCATGTCCTTCCACCACCACCAGCGCAGGCCGTCATCGTCCGTCGTGCGGTTGAGCCAGCCGACCTGGTTCGTCTCCCGTGGAGTTCCGGGTTCCGTCGGCTTGGTCTTCAGCATGATCTCCGTACGGTCCTGGGTGCAGTCCCAATCGCACCAGACCGTGCCTTCGTCCGTATGGCAGGGATAGTCGAAGCCCTCGGGCAGTCCGCCACGTTCGAGTTCTTCCTTGAGCGCCCGACTGATGTTCCGCCTGTCGAGTCCTTCGATCCGATGGGCCTTGTAGCGGTCGAGTACGTACTCCACTCTTCTGGTGGTCGGGCCTGACCAAGTAGGACTGTATCCGAGTTTCTTGTCCGCCTCTTCGATGTCTTCGATCATTTCCTTGATGGTCTTCTTGCGTCCGTCCGTGCTGCGGTAGGACACGAACGCGTCGGCCTTGTCGTCCGGCGCGACGCCGAATTCCTCGTTGGCGTCGTTCTCCTCTTCGAGCGGCCACATCCAGGTCTGACCGGTGCGCTTGTCACGTGCGATGCCCATGCGGCCGTACTCGTTGTCCTTGAATTCGATGGCGATGCCGCTCTTCGATGGACGCTGGTCGGTGAGGGGACGGTTCGCCTTCAGCGCGAGGTCGATCAGCGTGTAGACGGATGGGGTCGGATGGCTGTAATGCTGCGCGCGGTAACGGACGACGAGGTCATGCAGACTGGTTTTGGGAAACGCTTCGTGGAGTCTTTCGATCGTCTCGTCGTCAACGGGTTTCGACGTGTCCGTGATTCCGATTGCCTCCCACCAGATTCCCATGGTGCTCTGGTCCCACTTGTGGCCCTCTCCCCACTGGAAGCGCGCGAGATGTTTGATGTCGATTTCCAGACGCTTCTGGAAGAGTGGATTCCCTCCGGTGATGGCGGCCTCCCGCCCGAGCGAGTTCGACCGGTATCGCAGCGGGACCTCCACGTCCAAGGTCTCGCCGGTCGGGAAGGCGGCGTGGGCGACGCATGGCTCCACGCCCTTGTCCAGCGTGGAGAAGACCTCCCGCAGGTTTCTGATGGTCACGCGCGGAACGACCGCGCAGGGCTGCTGGCTTCCGGTTTTACTGTCGATGATGTAGTACATTTTGATTCCCTTTCACTGTGGGGGTACCGGCTGGCCTATGCCTTGCCGACACCACAAGTATATCACACATGTGTGATATTTTGCAGGTGTCTTCCTACTTTTCCAGAGCCCAATCGGCGGCCTTGCCGGTCTCCTTGAGTCCGATGGCCTGGCGTGCCCCGTCCTGTCGTCCGTGCCGGTAGGCGGACTGGCTGGATCCCGTGGGCTTGGAGAGTTTCGGCCGTCTGTCGCTGAAGGTGACGTGTTTTTCGACCCATTGGTCGACCTGGCTACCGCGGACGGTGACGAGTTCCCTGCCGGCGCCGTCCGATTCCATCTCCCGCCGGAGGATTGCGTATCTGCGGGCGATCTCCTCCTGGAATCCGCGGTAATAGCCGTTCCTCCATGCCGCGTTCGCTTTCGCGCGTGGTGTCGTCCTGGCCCGTTCCCGCCACATGGCAGCTCGGCTGGTCTCCATAGCCGTCCAGATGGCTTCGGTCTTGTCCACGTCGGAGCGGGCTCCGTAAATGCTGATGGAGCAGACGACGTTCCGTCCGTTCCCGGCCCGCCGCCATCCGTATGACGCCCGGCATCGGTTTCCCAGTGCGACGATGTTGGCGAGTTCGGCCATGTACCAGTTGCATGGGTTGGCTTCCAGGTGGATCATACGGCGGATGATCTCGATTGCGTCGTGGTCCTCTTCGAGCTGCCATTCCTCGATGGCGTGCCGGTCCATGAGCCTTTGGGCCTGTTCGAGGGCTATGCGCTGCTCGTTGTCGGACGCTGCGGGATCGTTGGCTATCGCCAGCAGTCTGCGCACTCGTTCCATGATTCGTTCGGCGTCCATCGTTCTCCTTTCCGAAGGTCAGTTGATGGCGAGGTTGATGGTGATGATGGGCTTGTCGATGCTGGGAATGCCGTCCACCGGCCAGTCGATGCCGGCCTTGCGGAGGATTTCATTGACGCAGGTGCTGTGCGCCGAAACCAATTCCCACTGCCAGCACTGGCGGTTGCACATTCCGTAGCAGCGGTCCCACAGCATGTATCCGAGATCGTCCATGGCGGGCTTGGATTGGTTGAGCAGGTCGCGCAAGGCGAGGACGCTTGCGCGTTCGCCGGCTTCGAGGATGACGGCCTTGCGCCACGTCATGCCGGTGACCCAGCCGCCGCCGTCCACGACGTCGACGCTCTTCTCAAGGGTGACGGTCAGCTTGTAGTTGCACATTTTTCCTGCTCCTGTTTCTCTTGCTCCGTATGTTCACGGGCGTCCGACCCGATATGGGCCGGACGCGGCGTCCCGGTTTCAGTCGGCGAGTTCCTCTTCGAGGTGTGCGATGGCGTTGTCGGCGTCTCCCCATCCCGCGTCGCAGAAGTACTCGTATTCGCCCTCCGTGCTCCTGGTCGTCCAGTAGCCTTCCCCGCCGTCCACGCCGTCGGCGTTCAGGACCCACCAGTATTCCCGGGCGCCGTTCTTTTCGACCGCGTGGAGGCGGACGTCCCAGCGGCCATGGAGGCCTTGGACCTTGATGTTCTCCGGTTCGTGCTGCGATTCGTATGCGCAGTGGTTCGTGTTCATGCTCGTCTCCTTGATGTCCTGTCGGTCCCTGATTTTTTTCTTTTGGACCGTTTGGTCGAGCGAAGCGTTAGCCGCCGGAACGTCCGCGAGCACGCCGAACCCCTTGGGGTTCGGTATCGCGTGGCGCGGACGCGAGGGCGGTTACGATCCTTGCCGTAGGCAAACGGCCCAAAAGAAAATAAAAAGGGTCGCGGCGCGCTGGGCGCCGCTCCATTTCCCTCCGGCCGGGCCGCGGCCTCCGTGGCGCGGTTTGGCCATTATTGGGTCCGGGAACCGGTTCCCGGCGCGTGGAGTCCAGAGGACGTTAGCCGTCCTCTGGCCGCCGGAGGCATCCGCCCGCGATGTCCCGCGGGCGGATGCGGGCTTGCCTGTCTAACCGTCGATTTGCTGGCGGAGTTTTTCTATCTCTCTGGAGAGGATGGCGAGGAATTCCCGGTAGGTGTCAAGTTCGACCGCCATGCCGATGGCTTCGGCCTCCAGTTCGAAATGGCAGTCGCCGTCATCGGTGAATGTGATGTCGGGGAAGTCGAACCATTGCCAGCTGTAACCGTCTGGGTCGCCATGCCATCCGTCTTTGGTTTTGACAAGCGTGTAATATTCCGTTCCTTCGTACTTCCTGCGGTCCGAATTTTCGTCGATGTCACTCATAATGCGGCTCCTTTGATTCCGCCGGTTTGCAAGGGAATAATCCGGAGGTCGGCGGAACTCCCTCCGGCCCGCCATGTCGGCGGAATGCGTCTCTAATAGGAGTTGGTCGCATGGCCGATGATGACGCGTGGACGATCGGTGCCGTAGCGCAAGCGGCGTAGAGAGGCTCGGATCCGGAATGAGAGCGCGTACGCTCCCGCGGGGATGATGAAGATGAGGACTTCGACCAGTCCGCCGACGAGTTCGGCGCGGGATGTAGGGTCCGCCATGAGTTCGTTGAATGCTTCGAGCATTGTTGTCCCTTTCGTTCTGGGGGTTTCGGCTGGCCTATGCCTTGCCGATAGCCCCCATTATATCACAGTATTGTGATATTTTCCGGTTGTGGCTTGTCTTTTTCAACGGTTTCCGTGTTTTTTCGCGGGTGCGGGCATGCCGTAGACTTCTCGCACCAGTGGCCCGAGGGGGCGGCTCGCCCTGAGCAGGGCGCGCAGGTCGTTCTCTTCGATGGGTTTTTCGCCGTGCCCGTCGGTCTTGAGCTCGCGGAAGGTGCAGGTGTTGACCCCGTCGTGGTGGACGCCGACGTATCTCAGGTCGTCGTGGCCGTCGATCTTCCAGGTCTCGTATTCCATACCGGTCCATGGGCTGTCGGAGATGATGTCGCCGATGTTGTCGAACCTCACGACGCTGGCGATGGTGCGGCTGCCGTTCCAGAGTCCGGCCTTGCCGAGGATGATGACGGGATGCGCGAGCTCGAGGTGACGCAGGTTGTCCCGCTCGTCGGCACGGTATTCAGTGTTGATGTCGTCCGCGGCGATACGGACGTTCGCGTCGTATTCGGCGATGGATTCGATGGCTTCGACGAGTCGCTGCGGGGCCGGCAGTTCGCACTCCCCTACGACGTATTTCCATGCCTTTTCGAGGATGACGTCCACACCGTACATCGCGTCCGCCATGGTCTCTTTCGGGTTTTCGGCCATGGCCGTGGCGAGGTGCGCCGCCTCCTGCTTCCAGTCGTCGATGATGGCGTCGATCTGGTCGGTGTCGTTGGTCCAGATGATGTTCTGCTGCATGATGTCGCTCCTTGATGTCCTGTCGGTCCCTGAATTTTTTCTTTTGGACCGTTTGGTCGAGCGATAGCGTTAGCCGCCGGAACGTCCGCGAGCACGCCGAACCCCTTGGGGTTCGGTATCGCGTGGCGCGGACGCGAGGGCGGTTACGATCCTTGCCGTAGGCAAACGGCCCAAAAGAAAATAAAAGGGTCGCGGCGCGTCCATGCGCCGCTCCGTTTCCCGGCCCCGCCGCACACCAGGCATGGCGGGGCACGTTCCGCTGTCGGAATGGTCCCGAAGCGGTAGCGGAGGGTCCGTTGTTCCGGCCGAGTCGCGGCCAACGCGGCGCGGCGAAGCCCTTGTTGGGTCCGGGGACTGGTTCCCGGCGCGTGGAGTCCAGAGGACGGTAGTCGTCCTCTGGCCGCCGGAGGCACCCGCCCGCGGGACATCCGCGGGCATGAAAAATCCCGACCGTTTGGAAGAACGATCGGGATTTGTTTGGATGAGTTCGACGAATGGATTATTTATAGGCTTTGCTGCGATGGCAGATACGGAAGACCTCGACGGTGACCACCTCGTCTCGCAGTAGGCATAGAACACGATAGTCGCCAATGCGGTAACGCCATTGTCCTGACCTGTTGGCGGTCAGGCCCTTGCCCGTCACCCTTGGGTCCTCGCAACCGTCGATGTGCTTGTCCATCCAGTCAAGGATGCGTGCCGCGTTGACGCGTCCCATCTTGCGTAGTTCTTTTCGAGCGGCCGACGTGTACTCGACATGCCATGTCATAACCCGAGGTCCTCACGCAGTTGCTTGGATGTGTATCGTGTGCCATCATCCTTTTCCATGGCGTCGTTCAATGCCGCCGCATCGTCGGCGTCCTCGATGTACTCGTTCAGCCATTGCGCGAACTTGTCATATAGGGACACGCCTTCCTTGCGTGCGATGGTTTCGCCTCGATAATAGGCCTCAGTGTTGATGGGCACTTCCATGTTCAGAACTGGCATGGCATGTCTCCTTTCTTGTAATACCGATTATATCGGCTGGTTTTTTAATGTTTCGTTGTTGTTTTCCGCACGGCAAACGGACCGGGGCGGATGCCCCGGCGAAGGGTTTCCTGTTTGGAAGTCGCCTACTCTTTCAGTGTGTTCAGCATGGCCCGGTACATTTCATGCATCCATGCCGTGCGCGCTTCGAGTTCCACGCCGTCGGCGGCGAGCTGGCTGTCCTCTTCGGTGATGTAGTCCTCGAACAGTTCGAAGAATGATGGCGTGATGGCGTTCAGTCCGGCCTGTCTGACGGTCTCAGCGTCCTTGACGGCCTGTTCGCCGTCCGGTTCGATGCCTCGCGGGCGCATTTCGTTTTCGAGCCGTTTGCGGGCGTTGGCGAGCATGTCCGCGCTGCGCAGCTCGTCGTATGTGATGCCGTGTCCCGCTTCGAGGGCGTCGGTTTCGGTCTTCAGATTAATGGTTTCGATGCGTTCCATTTCCAGGTTCCTTTCTTCATCCGGATAGATGGGGCCGTCATGGTTGAACGGCCCCCGGTTGCCGTTCGTGATGGTTCAGGCCTGTGCCTGTTGTCCCGCCCACGGGTCCTGTTCCGGGACCGCGTTGGTGTATTGCGGCAGGCTGGTGGAATTGGATTGCTGGCGATTGGCACGACGCTGGTTGACGAGCTGGTTGGGGATGATGCGCGTGCCGTTGATGACGGACGTGGACTGTGGGGTGCCGTCGCGGTCAATCCATACGTTGGAACGGTCGGACAGCTCGCCCCATGCGACCACGGCGGTTCCCTTGGCGAACACGTCGGGCTGCTGCTGGATGGTCTGCGCGTAACGTTCCGCGGTCGCGCCGTAGAAGTTAACGTCCACCGCGGTGGTGCGCCCATCCTCCCACTGGCCTGTCTGCTGGTTGAGCTTGCGGTCGGTGTGCATGATGCGGAACACGAGGCGGGCGACGTACTGTCCCTTGGGGAAATACTTCGGTTCCGTGGCGAGGTTGCCTTCGATGATGTTAGCGGTCTTGATGGCGGTCATGGTGTGCTCCTTGGTCTTGTGGGATTGCTCCCGGAAAATTTTTTCTTTGCGACCGTTTGGTCAAGCGATAGCGTTAGCCGCCGGAACGCCCGCGAGCACGCCGAACCCCTTGGGGTTCGGTATTGCGTGGCGCGGGCGTTCCGACGGTTATGATCCTTGCCGTAGGCAAACGGCCGCAAAGAAATGCTTCCGACGGCGGCGCGGTCGCGCGCCGCTCCGTTTCCTGGCCCCGCCGCGCATGGGCATGGCGGGGCACGTTCCGTTGTCGGAATCGTCCCGGAGCGAAGCGGAGGGTCCGTCTCCCCCGGCGCGGAATGCGCCGGGCCGGGTGGGCTCCGGCGGCTTTGGGGCCGGCGGGGTTCGCCAAGGGGCGGAACCCCTTGGCATATTGCCGGCCGGTCAGTCCCTGCGGGCCGGCGCGGGCCAACGGCCGCCGTGGACGGCTCCGATGACGATGGCGGCGAGGCTGCACTCCTCGTCGATGGCGACCGCGCGCATGGCCGCCAGCATGGCGCGGGCGTCACCCATCCACCACAGCAGGTAGCTGATGACGGCGAGCGGCTGGGCTTGGAGTTCGATGTCGATGTCCTCGACGGCTTCGACGATGTCGAACAGCATTCCGACCGCTCTGCGGCAAACGGTCCTGTCCTCGTCCAGCGTCTCGTCCTTCAGCGAGCCGGATATCATCCTGCCCAGCCATTCCTCATGCTCCCTGTGGAACGCGAAGCCTTTGAGCTTGACCGCATCGTATTCGGAACTGTTGGAGCAGGTCGCGGACACGAGGATGGAATCGCGCCACGCCATGCTCGCCCTCATGGATTCGGCCAGCGTCTTCTTGGACTGTTCCGACAACGCCGGACGCTCCATGTCGAGTCCGCTGAGCCATTCCTCGAACGCGTCGCGGAACAGGTCCGCCAACGTTTCCAAGGTCGTGCTCTTCTTGTCGATGGTCTGCATGTGTGCCTCCTTGAATGAACCGGTCCCTGAATTTTTTCTTTTGGACCGTTTGGTCGAGCGAAGCGTTAGCCGCCGGAGCGTCCGCGAGCACGCCGAACCCTTTGGGGTTCGGTATCGCGTGGCGCGGACGCGAGGGCGGTTACGATCCTTGCCGTAGGCAAACGGTTCAAAAGAAAATGAAAAAGGGCGGCGCGCCGATGCGCCGCTCCGTTTCCCGGCCCCGCCGCACCAGGGCATGGCGGGGCATGTTCCGTTGTCGAACTTGCCCCGGAGCGACAAGCGGAGGGTCCGTTATCCCCGGCACCCTGCGTGCCGGGCCGGGTGGGCTCCGGCGGCTTCAGGGGCCGGAAAATGATGGGGGCCGGACATTCCATTGACGGGAATGTCCGGCCCCCATTCGATGCGCCCGCTTATCAGAGTGCGTGCCGTCCGCGCCTTTCATCGGCCTTCAGGTAGGCTTCGCCAGGCTTGTATACCACTGATTCCAAGGTCCCTGAACTTGATTTTGCACAGTCCGGCCAGATGGGCGCGGTTCGCGTTGCGCAACGGCTTGCCGTATCCGCCCTGGCTGGATGGCAGCGGATTCTCGCTGACCTTGGCGATGCCTTTGAGCACCTGTTTCTGTTCTGTCTTGCCCAGTCTGCGCATGTCCTTCGCGGCTTCTTCGAGCCATTCGACCCGCCAGCTCACGCCATCTCCGGGGTCGGCGTGCCCGCGATGTCCTCTTCGGTCAGGCCGAGCTCGGCCATCAGGTCGGCGTTGGGGATGGTCGCCCGGCCATCGTTATCCTCGATGCGTTTTTCCGCGAGGCGGACGTCCTCCGTGTCCTCAAGACGATCGAGAAGGTCCTGATAGTCGTTGATGCCCATCAGCACATAGGACGGCTTGTTGCGTTTGATGATGATGACGGGCGCGCGGTCGGCCTTGCTCAGCACGGCTGAGGTCCGCCCGTTGCTGAGCTCGCTGACTGGCACGAGGTCGTCAAGCACATCCAACGAATTGAACATGACAATCTCCTTATCTGGTATCTATACCATATTTAATACCATTTTAGCATGTGTGGGCTCAATCCATGCATGTCTGCCGTGAATCAGGCCGATTGGGAGAGGTGGCGGGCCACCGGAACTTCCGGTGGTCCGCCACGGCGTTCTCCGCATCGGCCGTCACTGGTTCAGCAGCTCATCGATGCGGCCCAGTCCGATGACCTCGACGCCGGTGGGGATGGTCGTTCCGGCGAGGTTCGCCGATGGGATGATGATGCGGCGGATTTCCAGCCTGCGCGCGGCGTATGCGATGAGTTCGGCCAGGTCGGCATCGACGGGCGGGATGGTGCCGTCCTCGTTCACGTCGCCGAGGATGATGGTGTCCTCCAATCGTTCCGCGGACGGGATCCGGCCGTCGGCGGCGAGTATGCTGACGGCGCATGCGAGGACGCATAATCCCGGCAGTTTGGGCATGCTCGCAGGCATGAGGTTCACGGTCGTCCTGCAGGCCGGCAGTCCGCATCCCACGGCCTCGCACGCGGACCGGATGCGGTCGCGGATGCGACGATGGTCCTCGTCGGGGAACCCGATGAGCGACAGGTACGGCAGTCCCGGGCTGATGAACGTTTCCAATTGCACGAGGTACGGGGTGGGCATCAGTCCCATGGACATGGTCTTCGAATGCTTTCCCATTGTCTTGTTCCTTTCGTTTTCGGTGTGGTCGTGGTCGGTCAACGCATACAGCGGGTTCGTCATGTTCGTCTCCTTGGGCTCTACCGGTTCCTGATTTTTTTCTTTCGGACCGTTTGGTCGAGCGTTAGCGTTAGCCGCCGGAGCGTCCGCGAGCACGCCGGATCCCTTGGGGGCCGGACCGCGTGGCGCGGACGTGGAGGCGGTTACGATCCTTGCCGTAGGCAAACGGTCCAAAAGAAAACAGTGGATGGCGGCGCGCCTGTGCGCCGCTCCGTTTCCCGGCCCCGCCGCGCATGGGCATGGCGGGGCATGTTCCGTTGTCGGGCTTGCCCCGAAGCGTCAGCGGAGGGTCCGTTGTTCCCGGCCATGTGGCCGGCTGATATCGGTGGCCGTACACGTGGTATCGTCGAGACGGTTTCCCTCCGGAGCACTCATCCTATAATTTCTCAATTTGGGATTAATCCGTTTTTCACGGATGTTCACGTTCAAAAATTTCCGGAGGGGCCGTCTTATTTCCACGTGTTAGAATCCCCGATGGGATTTGTTTTCCGGGATGGCTTCTGCCGTGCCCGGTCCCGCCTTTTTTCGGAAACAGGGAGTGGAGAAGAGCCATGGCGTTCACTTGCATCGAATTGGAGACCCGCCGTCGGCAGCTCGGATTGAGCCAGACCGATCTGGGCGTGTGCATCGGTTTGCTTTCGCCGAAGGATCCGGCTGATCCGCGGCCGGTGGGCCAGCATACGGTCTCCCGTTGGGAGGAAGGCGTGAATGGTCATGACACTCCGCCGTATTGGGTGCAGGACTCCCTGCCCGAAATCCTGGATCGTATCGGCCAGGTACGTGACGCGTTATGCCGGTGGGCGGTGCCTTTCCTGCGTGGATTGGAACCGGATGTGGAAGGCGTGGTGCATGTGCCGATGTACAGGTCCGACCGCGCGTTCGCCCATGCGTTCCCGAAGATGGCGGGATGGCCTGCGAGCATTTGGAATGACGCGGTGGTTCGTGCTGCGGACTCGTTGGATGATGGCCGCGACTACCAGTTCGACCTGCTTCGTTGACGGATCGAATCTCAAGAAAACCACATGGATTTAAAAGAGGCGTAGGAAATGCTTGTGACGAACATTAGCGAATTCGATGCCGGCGAATACATCGAGAGCGATGAGGACGCCATCGCGTACTTCAACGCGATGGCCGAGACCGGCGATTCTACGCTCCTTCAGGCATCCCTCGACGACATATCCAAGGCCCGCGGCGTGATCCAGATTGCCGCCGGGGAAGCCGGTGTTGGACGCGAAACCGAATAGGCCCGCAAAAACAGGTGGAGATATGTCCGTATCGTCATTTAGACATCATTCGCCGTCTTCCAGCAGGTCTTCGGCGTGTGCTCCCAGCGCGCGGGCGAGGTTGGCCGCGGTTTTCAGGCTCATGTTGGCCGTGGAGTAGCGTCCGGTCTCGAATTCGCTGATCCTGGATTGTCTGATGTGGCTCAATTCTGCGAGTTCGACCTGGCTGAGGCCGGCCTGTTTGCGGAGTTCGGCGAGCTTCGATGTTCTTTTTCCCATTTCATGGCTCCAGTAGCGTGTGGTATTGGCCTACGTAGATGGTTCCGTCGTCGATGAGCGTGTGGATGCGTGCTTCGATGACGTCCTCGTCCACGTTTTCGAGGGCGCCGTATCCTTCCAGTTCGCCGATTCCCCTGTCGTCCACGCCTTCGCCGGTGTCGCCGACGAGACTGCGGATGGTCTTGCGGATGCCGTATCCGAAGCCGAGCAGGCGTTCGCGCGCGTAGACGAATCTGACTATCGTCGCGTTGATTACCTCGGTGTCCTGGACGTTTCCCTTCCCGTTCCTCTTTCTCGTGGAATGGCTTGCCTGGATGGTCGGGTCGCAGTCCTGCACGTACGTGCAGTTTCCGCAGTTGTCGCAGTATTCCTCGTGGTCGGTGTCGCCGAAGTAGTCGAGGATGGCGCCGCGAAGGCATTGGTCGGTTTCGCAGTAGCGGCTCATGGCGTGGAGACGGTCGAACGCGGCCTGTTGGGCCTTGGCGCGGTCCTTCGGGTCTTCGAGCGCGTTTCCCGCGTTGTCGGCGAGGCGGCGCCTCCAGTCGGAGAAGTCGCCGCCGGTCCACAGCATGACGCTTCGTGCTGGTTTGCCGTCTCTTCCCGCGCGTCCCGCTTCCTGGTAGAACGCTTCCAGGCTTTCGCAGGGGCCGTCGTTGACGACCCAGCGTACGTCGGGCTTGTCGACGCCCATGCCGAACGCGGTGGTCGCGCAGATCACGCGTGGCGAGCCGGTTAGGAATCCGTCTTGGATGCGTGCCTTCTCCTTGTCGGTGAGGGGCGCGTAGAACGCTTCCGCGTCGATGCCGGCCTCGCGCAGGGTTTCGGCGAGCTCGTCGCAGCGGCGGATGGTGGTGCAGTAGACGATGCCGCTTCCCTGCTTGGCTTTCGCCCAGTCGAGGATGAATTGTTTGCGTGCGGATGGTTTGAGTTCGATCGTGTCGAATCGGATGTTGGGACGGTCGAAGCCCGTGCCGAGCGTGACGGGATTGTCGAGTCCCAGTGCGTGGGCGATTTCCGGCACCTGCCGGCGGGTCGCGGTCGCGGTGAACGCGGCCACTACCGGGCGCGTGGGCAGTCCGGCGATGAATTCGCCGATCTTGAGGTAGTTCGGGCGGAAGTCGTGGCCCCATTGGAGTACGCAGTGGGCCTCGTCCACGGCGATCAGGTCGATGCGTGTGGATTGGCTGAAGAACAGGAAATCGTCTGCGAACAGGCGTTCGGGTGCGACGTAGAGGATGCGGAGTCCTCCGCCGTGGGCCATGGCGTAGATGCTTTGGCGTTGCTTCGGGGTCACACCGCTGTCGATGAGGGCCGCGGCCACTCCCCTGGCCTGCAACGCCTGCACCTGGTCTCGCATGAGGGCGCGCAATGGGGACACGACGAGCGCGAGATGGCCTTCGCGCATGGCGGGAAGCTGGTAGCAGACGCTTTTGCCGCTGCCGGTCGGCATGACGGCGACCAGGTCGCGGTCGTTGAGGATGGTGTTGACGGCTTCGAGCTGGCCCGGGCGGAAGGACTTGTAGCCGTATGCCTTGTCGAGTTGGTTGAGCGCGGCTTGGGACCAGTCGCGCAGTCCATCTTCGCGGATGCGTCCGGTGTCGGTTTCGAGGATGTTGACTTTCATCATGTGCGGGTTTCCTTCTTCCGTTTCGGGCTCGGCCTGTGCCCTCCCGACACAGACCAGTATATCACAATACTGTGATATTTGTTTTGGATTGTTTTCAGTGTTGCATCTTCCGGACATGCAACGCTTATCCGATGCTCCCGTGGAACGTTTTCCCGTTATCCGCAGGCGATGGGCCTGCGGGCGCGTGACGATTCCATAGGGAGGTTCGCATGCCGCGTTTCTACGGGTTCGATGGTTCCACTGGGATGGATCTGCGTCCGGTCGGCCAGTTGGAGGCGGAGGATGCCGCGCGTCGCGAGAGGGAACGCCGCCGTCATCCCATGCCCGTGACCACGCGTATCCGTCTGGTCTCCCAGCCGCCGGAGGGCCTGCTGCCCTTGTCCTTGTTCGACAGGGTCGGACTCGCCGACCGGAAAAGCCTGTATCCGCGGAGTATGGAGACCGTTCCGCCCGATCTTGCGGGATTGTATGTGGATTACATGACCCGTGTGGCGATGGGCACTCCCGTGCGGGTCGCGTTCCATGTTCCCTTGTTGGGTGCGCGGCTGGTCGGGCAGGGCGAATACGCGGAGTCCCTGCTGTCCCGTGTGACGGATTTCTCTCCCGCGTCGGCGCGTGCAGCGTGCCTGCTGCTTGATTTCGACGCGGCGTCGCGCCGAGGACCGCAGTATTGGCGTCCGCGGCGCATGGTTCCGGATGATGCGACGTATTTCAATCTCACGCGCATGGTGGCCCGGTCGCGTGCCTTTTTCGACGAGTATGGTCCGGTCGTGTGGGACGGTTTCGACTTCGAGGGCGGGTATACGGACCGGATCACGTCGGGTAGTGGCGATTTCCTCACCGCTGACACGTTGTGGGATTTCAAGGTGAGCTCCTATAGGCCGAATCCCATGTACACGTTGCAGTTGCTGGTCTACTGGCGTATGGGATTGCATTCCGTGCATGACGAGTATCGGATGGTCCGGCGGTTGGGTTTCTTCAATCCGCGGCGCGACGAGGTGTGGCTGTTGGACGTGGACCGTATCGATGGTCGGCTTGTCGATTGGACGGACCATGAGCTGATCGGATATCCGAAGGACTAACGGCCCATGCGCCATGCTTTTTAGGTTCGGCGCATGGGCCTTGCGTCACGTCGGTTAGTTCCGGTCGATGAAGGTCAGTATGAAGTATCGGATGAGGGTGCCGGTCTCGTCCGGCGTTCCGGCCAGTCCGGATGACTTGTCGGGTTCGATTCTTCCGATCGCGGCGTATTCCAGGGCCTTGCGCACGCCCATCCATTGTTTCATCGTCTCCAATGATTGGAACGTTTCGGCCGGCGTGTCCGTAAGGTAGCTGCGTACCTTCACGTTCGTGGCCCCGTCGATCCGGCCGGCGTTGGAGGCCAGCAGGCGGGTCACCGCCCGTGTGTCCCGTATCGGGATCTTCCGTTGCGTCATGTATGCCACGCATCTCGTGATCATGCGGCCGCGGGTATCGTCGTCCATGTCGAGCGTGCTTGCCGGTTCAATCATGGGATTTCTTCTCGTCCATCTGGCTGGCGATGTAGTCGGTGAGGTGTTGGACGCAGAGTGCGAATCCTTTGCGGTTGCCGTCGTCCTTGAGGTTCGGACTGTAGTAGAAGTCGCCGGCGACCAGGTCGACGGCGATCTCGTAGTCGTCGCTGTCGGGTTTCTCGTCGATTCCCATGAATTCCACCCATATGGCCTGCGGCAGGCTGGGTACGACGTCTTCGGGTATTCGCGGCCCGGTCAATGTCATGTCCATCGCATGGCATGCCGCCCATACGGGGTCGGGATTCTTGGCGACGGAAGGGTCCATGAAGCATTCCATGACCGTGTTGGTCTTGTCCAGCGCGGTGATCCGTGTTCCTGCGAGGGCGAGACGTGCCGAAGGCACCGTACGTCCCGCGCATATGCCGAACCAGAGTTTTTCGGTATGTTCTTCCATGATCGATCCTATTTCCTTCCGTGTTCGTCCAGCCATGTTTTGATGCCCATCACCACGCTGAACACCGCGGCGATGGCGAGGATGAGCAGGAGGATGAGCCATAGCCAACCGTATTGTGGCAGTAGCGCGCATTCCGTGCAGACCATCAGCATCGCGACTATGCAGACGGCGAGGATGACCAGGGGTTTGATTATGTTGTCGTCGTTCCGGACGCTCATTGCTGTTCCTCTTTCTTGATCTTGGCCCGCCATCGCGCCACGCATCGTTCTATGCGTTTCCGTCCGATGAGTTCCGGTCCGACTCCCGCTCCACGGAAAATGTCAACCGGTCGGGAGCCTGCTTCGAGTTCCTTTTCGGCGTATTCGATGAAGGTTTTGTTCCAAGTGATTCTTTTCTCGGTGCATGCGTCGATGATGTTGAGACTGCATAGGTATTTGCGTTCCGGCTCGTCGAACGGCTTACCACGTGGACGGTCTTTTGCTTTCGGTCTGGTCATTCCTATCATTTCTGTCCTTTCCGCCGGAATGAGCCGGCTTTGTTTTTTTAGATGTCGAGTTCTCCTTGGATGACGGGGTGGCTGCCTTCCGGCCCATAGTAGGATTCGTCCAAATGCCAGACCGTTTCCTTTACTCCGTTGAGTGGAT
>ERZ1032250.63-NODE-63-length-16857-cov-16.392156_pt1 | contig 16857 bp, 17 predicted proteins | sample MGYA00516698_ERZ1032250 | MGnify/ENA primary metagenome ERZ1032250 (study PRJEB33719, sample SAMN04261350) | wastewater metagenome | biome: periurban shantytown; feature: human; material: feces | host: Homo sapiens | place: Peru: Lima | collected 2012-01-15 ...
ATCTCCCTTTGGAGGATGAAGATGATGAGGTTGGATAGAGTACGGCCTTCCTCGGCGGCGCGAAGCTCCAATTTCTCCCGTAGGTCAGAGGGGATGCGGAACGTGTAAGATTCGGTTTTTTCAGACATAAAAAATCACTTCCTTTCACTTGAGATTATACCACAAATAGAAAGACAATGCAAGACAATCATGCGGATTTAGTTTAACCGGGAAAACGGCGGTCTCCAAAACCGCAGTTCGGGGTTCGAGTCCTCGCGTCCGTGCCAGATGAAAACGTTGGATCGTTTTCGCCCGAAAGGGAGTTTATGGGGGCAAAAGCCCCATACGGAAATGTAGCTCAGTTGGCAGAGCATCTGACTGTTAATCAGAGGGGCGCAGGTTCAAGCCCTGCCGTTTCCGCCATAAGGATGTGCGGCAAAGCCGCGGGTATGCAATGCGCCGACGTGTAAACGGGGCAGCGGCGGGAGCCTTGACGCATTGCGGCAGATAGAAACAGACCATGAAATGAATCTGAAAGGAGCAGAAAGCATGGGCAAGCAAAGAAAAAGCGGAAACAGACTGGCCGCACAGATCGCGGCGGAGGAGAGAGAGGACGACCAGGTGATGCTGACGGCCCAGCAGAGCACGGATACGCCTGGCGAAAGCAGCACCGTGAAAGCGGCGGCGCCGGAGAATGTGCAGGACGCAGCTGATCCCGCGGAAATGCCCGCCGCGTCGGCTATGTACACCGCCGAGCAGGTGCAGCAGATGATGCGGGAGGCGGCGGCCAAGGCGGTGGCGGAAGCGCTGAAGAATATCCCCCAGCAGACGGCGCCGCAGATCGTGCAGGTGAGCACCAGCGCGGAGCAGGTACATTTCCTGTGGATGGCACCGGTGGCGGACGACAACGTGGTGCAGTTCGGCGACGGCGGGATGTACGGCAATATCGTGGGCAAGACGGGCAGCTTTTACGTGCCGAAGCCGGACCTGAGCCGCATATTGACGGAGATGAACCGCCGGTTCATGGCGCAGCGGTGGCTGCTGGTGGTAAGCGGACTGACGGACGAGGAGCGCGAAGCGCTGGGCGTGGACTACAAGAGTGGCGAGGTGCTGGACAAGAGAGCCTTTGCCAAGTTGGTGGAGCTGGGCGACGACCTGCTGGACATCTACCCGGCGCTGTGCGAGGGACACAAGGTGATGGCGGCGCAGATGTACGCCGACGCCTACCGACAGGGCAGCCGGTATGTGACGCGGGAGCGCACGGTGAAGCTGAACGCGCTGAGCAAGCGCAAGGGGCACGAGAAGGGCGACTTCATCACCATTATCGAGGACATGAACGAGAAGGACACCAAGTAAGAAGAAAAGTCCTTGAGCATATAAGCGGAAGGAGGGAACGGCCATGATGCAGGGCGACGCCTATTCGCTGCCCATCGTGCTGCGGCAGGGTGAGCTGCTGATAACGCCGGAGATGGTGCTGCGGCTGGAGATCACCATAGGGAACCTGACGAGGACGTACCCCGGCGTGGTGCGCTACGACGAGGAGAACGGACAGTGGCTATTCCCGCTGACGCAGGAGCAGACCTTCGCCTTTAAGGCCGGGAGGACGCCCCCGGTGCAGGCGAGGATAAAATTCAACGACGAGAGCGTGGTGGGGGCGAAGGGCAAGACCATCTATGTCTCCGCAAGCCGGTCCAAAGGGGTGATGTGAATGGCGGAAAACAGATATGGCGGCATTGTGGAAATGGAGATCAAAGAACCAACGGTGCGTCCCAAGGTCGTGGGCAGTGATGAAATATGGCTTCCTACTGTAGCCGATACGGGAGAGATCAGTTGGCAGAAATCTGAGACAGATAATCCGCCCGAGCCGAAGAATATCCGCGGCCCACAAGGCCCGGAAGGACCCCAGGGCGAACAAGGGATACAAGGCCCACAGGGGGAAAAAGGCGACCCGGGCGCAACTGGGCCAGAAGGCCCCGCAGGCGAAAAGGGCAACACTGGGCCTGAAGGCCCACAGGGACCAAAGGGAGACCCTGGCCCACAAGGCCCGCAGGGCGAGCAGGGCGTACAGGGAAAAACGGGTCCGCAGGGACCAAAGGGAGACCCAGGACCCCAAGGCCCGCAGGGTGAGCAGGGCGTACAGGGACCAGAAGGCCCACAAGGAGAGACAGGAGCCACCGGTTCCAAGGGCGACCCGGGGATCACCACCATGACGCAGGCGGCCTACGACGCGGCGGTGGCGGCGGGGGCTATCGACGCCGACACATGGTACGGTGTCTACGAGGAGGGCTGAGGGATGCTGCATCGAGGCACCAAGCCCGGCGCACTGTACAAAGGCGTGTACAAGCCCGGGAAACTGTACAAGGGCACGCAGCTGGTGGCGGGATATGTGGACGTATCCAAGGCCGCGCCCGCCAGCTGGGACGGCACCTATGACGATGTCATGGGCGTCACGGCCACCGGCAAGGGGAAGCAGGACGGCGCACCCACCCCCTCCGCACCGGTGCCTCTGGTGGCGGCGGAGGGCGCGCTGACTGCCAGCGGGCGGACGGGCACCACGCCCACTACCGTGACGCTGCCGGTGCTGCGGGCCATCCCCGGCACGGACATCCGCGACACGGCGGCGTACATCGGCGGCGGTCAGTGGCAGGTGACGCGGAACGTAGGGGTGACGGTGGTAGATGGCGAGACGGTCAAGTTCACAGAAAACGCCGGCGGCTGGTGGCAGCTGCCATGGCATAGCTCACCGGGCGCATTACACAACACTGATGGCTCAAACAATGTAGGGCTTAAAATTCGTGCCAACGGCAGCTACGAGTTCTTTTATACACTTCCCGACTGGTCCGCGGCGGTGGGCATCGAAAGCGTGGACGAGTTGAACACCCTGTGCCAGGCGACCGCAATGACCATCTGGTACGCACTGGCGACGCCCGCCACGGAGACGTTGACGCTGGGGGAGCTTCCCAGCTACCCCGTCCACACGGAGCTGGCCGTCTCCGGCGACTACCCGCCTGACGTCACCGGGACGGTCAAGGTGGGCAACTGAAAGGAGGGGAAAAATATGGGGACGAAGTGGAGCGAGATCATATCGAACCACGCGATGGTGGACATAGACGATGTGCGGCTGCAGGAGGAAGCGGCCAATGACCCGGCGGCGTTTCTGCGGCGGATGAGCCTGTATGTGGCCAATGCCATCCCCCTTTTCTCCCTGCCGGTGCAGATGAGAGCGTATCTGGGTGAGGGGCTGGTACAGCCCAGCTACGGCGATTTCTACTGGACCAGCAGCGAGGACAGCCTGGTGGGAGAAACGGAAGTGGACACCGGAATGGTGGGCTACGAGCTATTCTCCTGCGCCATTGTGGAACAGGATGTGACGGGCGGCATGACGGCGGTGCCGTACACCGGGGCGAGCTACAACGCCGAAACAGGCGTGGTGACATTCCCTATGCAGGACATGGCAGGCGTCAACTATACGCTGGACTTTTACACAGACGGTGAATTTGGTCACGAGCTGACAATGGAGCAGAAGCGGATACTTGGGCTGTGCGTGGCAAGCGTATGGGACGAGCGGTTTTTCCGGAACTGGCTGAACGACCAGATGAAGATAAAGGATGCAAGTTTTGACACGGTGAACGAGGGCACCTATATGAAGGAGGGCGCCGCGAAGCAGGAGAAGAACCGGGCAAGGCTGATGGACGAGATGCACAAGTATGAGCAGGACTGCACCCACCTGAACGTGGTGCGGCGCGGACGCGGCGGGTACGGACGATACCAGTTCCTGTAAAACGGGGAGGTGACGGGCGATGGCCAACATAAAAAACCATCTGAGTAACATCGCGGCCATGGGAGAAAGGACGCAATCCCCCACCAACCGCCCCGCACAGTACAACGACCGGCGCGACCCCTATTTCGGCGACCAGACGGCACGGTTCGTGCAGGCATACGGCAAGTATGCCAGCGATTATACCGCCTGCCGGGTGCAGGGGCTGGACAGCGATCCGGCCAATTTCTACAAGTGGAGCGACCAGTTGATACGACTGGCGGACGCACGGAAGAAGGGCAATGCCATAGACCGTCCCATAGACAACTATAAGGAGTTCCTGATGGTTGACCGGCGCATCGAGTATGTGCCGGAGGGCGCGAAGATGGAGACCATGGGCTCCACATGGCTGGTGACGAATCCCGCCAACATCTCCTCCGCCGTGGGCGGCGGCGTCATGCGGCGCTGCAACGCCACATGGAACCATCTGGACTGGTACGGAAACCTGCGGAAAGAACCAATGGTGGTGGAAAATGTGAAGCTGAACGCCAACGCCAACGACTTTCAGGAGACAGTCCTGATGATGCAGGGGTACTTCAACATCATCATGCAGCGGAACTGCGAGACAGAGGAGCTGGACGTGAACAGCCGCCTGATACTGGGGCGGATGGCGTACCAGATCACAGGATACAGCGACGTGTCTCAGGAGTTCACCGGAAACGAGGAGAGCCGGCGGCTGCTGCGGTTCACGGCGCGGATGACGGAGCCGGACAGGGAAAAGGACGATCTTGTGCGCCGGGTGGCAAACGCCTATCCCTTTACATGGGAAGTGAACGTGAGCGGCAGGGCGGCCATGAGCGTAGGAGAGAAAGCAAAGTTCACGGCGGTCTCCCTGCGGAACGGCGTGGTGGCGGACGGCGACGCGGCACATCCGGTGCGCTATCTGTGGTACAGCAGCGACAAAGACGTGTGCCGCGTAGACCCGGCGGGCAGCGTAACGGCGGTGGGAGAAGGCCGCTGTACCATCACGGCAGTGCTGGTGCAGAACGAGAGCTTCACTGGCGACTATGAGGTGACGGTGGCGCAGAGCGCAAGCGGCATTCACTGGCAGACCGACCCTGCGGAACGGCTGGGAGTCTATGAAAAAACCACACTGACGGCGGTGTACACCGAGAACGGAGCCGAGACCGGGGACGCGGTGGAGTGGCGCTTTTCCGGCGCGGCGGAGGACAGCTACACCGCCGAGGTGGACGGCAGCACCGCCACCGTGTACTGCTGGGGCGGGAGCGTAAAGCCTTTGACGGTGACTGCCGCCTGTAAGGGGAAAAGCGTGAGCGCGGTCATTGCGCTGGAGGGCTGGTAAATGAGCAAACCCACCTGTGAAAACGCCTATCGGAAACGGGGCGAAATATCCCTGCGGTGCAGGAAGCAGAGCGGCGGCACGGATTTCTGCTGCTACCAGTATTATTGCCCGGACAGCTGCCGCAACGAAAATGCGGCGCCGTGGCGGAACTGTGGACTGCGGGAAAAGAAAAGCAAGGAACTGCATATTCCATTTTGAATCTGAAAGGAGCGGAAACGATGGAAGACAGCATCAAAAAGCGTAAGCCCATAACCGTAAAGGAGGTGTTTGCCAAAGCGAACACCTATGTGCCGCTGATGGAAAAGGCGGCCATCGTGCGCCACTGCGCAGAGCGGTGCATCGACCGGGTGGTGGTGGACACCGGCGAGAAGTTCCGGGGCGATGTGCCGCCCATGTACCGGGAGAATGGGCAAAGAAAACGGCGGTATCTGCTGGGGATCCTGGTGCGGGCTTATCTGCGGCTGGATTTTGTGCCCTGCGAGGAGGACGAGTGGCTGCTCAGCGCCGACGACTACGATCTGGTGGGCGGCGTACAGCTCATCAACCAGATCGACCGGATGAAAAAGCAGAGCGACGTTCTGCGGGACAAGGCGTATGACCTGCTGGCGGACTACCGGGACATGGAGCGGATGCTGAATACGGAGATCAACGCCAACCTGACGGTGATGAACGACGTGGTGGCGCGGATGACCATGAGCACGGCCAGTGCCATGTCTCCGGAGAGCATGGCGGAGATCGCGCAGATGGCGGAAACACTGAAAGAAAATGTGAAAAATATCTGAATCTAAACAGAAAGAGAAGTTGCAAAAATACGAAAATTATAACGAAAACTAAGATGTTTCATGTGAAACAATTCGGAAATAGAGAAAGCGGTGAGGACGGTGTATGTGCCATTTGATTCGCCCTACTACCCCTTCGAGCAGGTGCAAACAGGATATGGGAAGTACCGGGGCGAGGAAAAACTGCCGAAAAAGATCGTGAATTTTCTGCTGGATATGCCGGACAAGAACGGATATGTACCGGTAGACGACAACAAGCGCCCTCGGGTGAGGCTTATGAAGTACCTGTGCTATGACGGGGCGAACCCGCTGGCGGAAAAGCTTCCCGCCCCGGCGGAGAAGCTGGGCATCGTGTTTGACGGGGAGATGCCGGCTTTGGACACGGAGGAGCAGAAAAAGCTGCATCCAAAAGGGTACAGGCTCTACCCGCTGGAATACTGGGGACAGGCGCAGACCATGGCGCAGACGGTGCTGAAGGTGTACATCGGGCGGGTGATCCCTCAGAGCGCCTTTACCGCTGCCATTGGCGTCTATTTCGATATCCTATGCAACTACGGACATGAGACAACCACCCGGACGGACGATTACGCACGAAGCGTCAACATTGAGCAGTGCCTTGTGGAGGCGCTGAACGGCGTAAATATCGGCGGCGCAGGGGTGATGAGCTTTGACCGGGGGGCGCACCCGGACAACGGATCGAGAGCCATTTACGATCAGGGAACCAACGTGGGGCGGCGGCTCCATATGAGCCTTGCGTGGGCGGAGAGCGACGAGGAAAGCGTCGTGACCACATTCTGAAAGAACGGAGGACGGCGCAGATGGATGAAGTGCAGATGGAGCACCGGCTGGCGGAGGTGGAGCAGCGGAGCAAAAGCAACACACACCGCATTGACGAGTTGGCGAAAGAGCAGAAGGCACTGAATGAACTGGCTACCTCGGTAGCGATGATGACGCAGGAGCAGAAGGACATCCGGGAGGACATTTCCGAGGTCAAGAAGGATGTGAAGACGCTGACAAACCTGCCGGCCAAGCGATGGAACGACGTGATCGAGAAGATCGTGTGGCTGGTGCTAGGCGGCGCGGTGGCAGCGCTGCTGGCGCAGGCGGGGCTTCATGTGTGAAAGGTGTTTCGTGAGAAAGGAAAATTGATATGGCACTCTCACAGACCATAAAAACAGCCTGCCGTCGGTATGAGGAGATCGAGACGGACGGGCTGGTGTTGTATCCCATTCTGGTGGAAGAAATGGAAGTATTTGAAATGGCGCGGCCCGGCATGGAGATCGTGCAGCAGAGCCTCCCTGTGGCGTATGCGGCGATGCCTTTGCTGGCGGCGCTGTACCGGATGGAATACGACACCATGCAGCGCGGCGAATCGGGCATTGGCCTGTTTCCGCGGGCGCTTCTGATGCTGGCGCTTTCCCTGCGGCTGGGGAAAGGGTTGGAACTGGAGAAGCGTGCGGGGATGTTCCGATGCAAGGTAGACCCCGAGGATATGGGGTGCCTGAAAGCGGTGGAGTTCACCGTGGACGGGGAGGAATTGCACAGGGTAACGCCGGTACAGTTCCAGCGGCTGCGGGAGATCATCGCCGCGCAGAACGGTATCCGGCTGGCACCGCCCGAGGCAAATCCGGAGCTGATAGAGGCCCAGAGGGAGCTGGCCCGGATGAATAGCGCACCACTGTCCGGCGATTTGTATGAGCGTATTTCCGCTGTGGCGGCGCTGGAGCACGTCGAGGAGACGGACATAGACCGGTGGCCCGTTTTGAAGCTGCAGGAAAAGACCAGAACATGGCAGCGCATCGTTGGCTATGCCGTGTGCGCCGTGGCGGAGGCACAGGGGACTACATGGAAAAACGGGAATCCCTATCCCAGCCTGTTTTATGAGAAGGAGGACAACGGCAACACGGGGCTGCGGCTCATGGAGCAGGCCACCCGGAATCTGGGGCAGGCGTAAAGAAAAACAACATACGAAAAGGAGCGTGAAAATTAATGAGCATTCGGTTTACCGATCCCAATCTCTATACCCGCGGCATCTGCATGGCGCAGTTCGCGGATATGAACACCGGAGATATCTATTTCTCCAGCAACAAGTTCCAGGAGGGCAACATTACCCCCAGCAGCAACAGCGATCCCCTGCGGGCCGGGCTTGGCAACGGAATCGCCACCATCGTGGAAAGCGATGCCGACATTCAGGTGAACTTCACCCAGGCGAATTTTGACCTGAAGACCAAACTGGCCGGTATGGGTGCAGGCGTGACCTACAACGCCGTGGTTCCCGTGTGTCAGGTGGTGACGGCGGCATCCTCCGTGCTGAAAGTGGATGTGACCGACGGCGCCCCTGCCGCCCAGTACGGCATGAGCAAGGCCGTGTGCTACGTGCAGGAGGTGAACGCGGCGTCCCTGATCGCGGAGGACGGCACCGCCTATGACATCGGTCAGGATGGCACCGTCAGCGGCTTTAACGCTGTGAGCGGCAAGCAGTACAAGGTGTGGTACTTCGTGGAGAAGCTCAGCGCCATGTGCGGAAAGATCACCACCGCCATGAACGGCAAGGTGGGTCTGTTTACTGCCCAGATGGCGGTATACAGCAACGTAAATGCCAAGACCAACGAGGGGACCCGCTGGGGCTGGCTGTATATCCACGTACCCCTGAAGCTGCAGGCGGATACCGGTGTTGTCACCGGCAGCCAGAGCAACTATGACACCACCTCCATCGTGGGACGGGCCATTTCCACCGACGAGCTGGTGGTCAGCGGACAGTGCGAGGATTGCAGCGGCTCTACGCTGGGCTGGTATGTGCTGGTGCCGGACGGCGATGCCGATGTGGTAACGGGCCTTGTGGCGGCCATTGGCGGCGTGATCTCCGTGCCCAAAAGCACCACCGAGCAGGTGCGGCCCCAGGCGGTGATGGCCAACGGACAGCTGGTGGCGCTGGATCCCACCAAGTGTACCTATGCGCTGACCGGCGCGCCCAGCGGCACCACGGTGGGGCAGAACACGGGTGTGATCACGGCAGGGACGGCGACTGGGGACGCAGACCTCATGGTGTCCTTCGTCTACGGCGGCGATACGTTTACCGCACAGTGCGCGGTGAGCGTGACGGAATCCTGAAAAAAGCCCCCTCCTCCGCCGTGGCGGCGGGGGAGGGGGACAGACGCAAGGGCGCGGCACCGTGCGGTGCTCTGGCGTGTGTAAGGAAAGAAGGTGGCGCGGCTGTGGCAGCAAAGATCGTGGGGAAATTCAGCGGCTTTGAGCAGGACGTCGCCGTGCTGGAAAATCAGGTAAAGAATGCATTCCGTGCATCCCGGCAGGCTCTGGCGGACGATATGCGGCTTTGTTTGCAAGACCATGTGGAATACGACGTGTACAGCAAGTTCCAGCCTATCGAGTATGTGCGGCGCGGCGAAAGCGGCGGTCTTGCGGATATGGGTGCCACGGCCACGGTGTATTCCGATGAACGTGACGGCGGCATGAACCTGACGCTTTTATACCAGCCCAGCGGTGCAACGGACGGAGAGGGCCACGATATAGACCCTCATGTGGACGGCGATGACCTCATCAACCGCATTGAAAAGAAAGACCCGGAGTACAACTGGCGGAGAAAGCCGCCCAAAAGACCGTTTTTCAGCAATTTTGTGCAGGAGATGACAGATGGCGGCAGAGCGGAGGAAACGCTGGTTCGGGCCATGAACGCGGCGGAACCCACGCTGGGGATGGCGGCGGACATGGGTGTGATACGGGAAGAGGACGATTGGAGGTAGCGTATGGCGATTTTCAAAGTAACGGCTGTACCTGATTTTTCGCGGCTCAAGGGCGAAATAGCGAAGCTGCAGAGCAGCCCGGTGACTTTGGGCGTTGATACGCGGCAGGCCAATATAAACATCAAGGCGACTACAAAAGAAATAAAAAATGCCGGGAAAGCCGCGAAGGAGACCTCCGGCTTTGCCGATTTGATGGGCAAGAGCTTCAGCCGGCTAACCCTGCAAATGGCGACGTGGCAAATGCTGGGCAACGCCATCGCCGGTGTAAAGCGCGAATTTACAGAAGCCCTTAAAACCATGAAGTCCGTGGACGACGAGATGGTGACGATCCGCAAGGTCACAGGCGCATCCAAAGACGAGCTGGAGAAGATCGAGAAGCAGGCGTACAAGACCGCCAGCGCCTATGGCGTGGCGGCGGACGAGTACCTGCAATTTGTGGCGGGCTTCAGCCGCGCCGGTTACGGCGAACAGGCGTCCGCACTGGCGGAGCTGGCTGCCAAGACGCAGATCGTGGGCGACACGGACGCAGAGACGGCGCAACAGTTCCTGCTGTCCGTGGACGCGGCGTACAAATATCAGGGCAACATCGAGCAGCTGACGAAGGTGCTGGACGGAGCCAACGAAATCGACAACAGATACGCGACCTCCATCCAGAAGGTCGCCGAGGGCTTGGGTAAGGTGGCGCCTATCGCGGCGCAGGCCCATGTGGGCGTGGATGAGCTGACGGCGGCTATCGGAACCATCACCGCCGTGACGCAGAGAAGCGGCACAGAGGCCGCCACCGCGCTGCGGGCGCTTTTCCTGAATATCATCGGCGATACCAAGACGGAGATCGACGAGGGCGTGACGTGGACCACCGGAGAGATCGCCGGACTGCGGGATGTCATCAAGGTTTACGCCAAGGACGCCTACGACGCGGCGCAGGCCACGGGCAGCGTGATAAACCCCATGAAAGCCATTGCCGGACTGTCCAAAAGCATGAAGGACGGGCTGCTGACGGAGCAGCAGCTGATGGAGATGGTCAGCGACATCGGCGGCAAGCTGCGTACCTCCCAGCTTTTGGCGCTGATCCAGAACTGGGATATGTACGAGTCCATGCTTTCCGACTTTGCCGGGGCTGCCGGAAGCGCGGACAAGGAAGTGGAAAACGCGCTGGACAGTTGGACCCGCAAGACCGAGATACTGCACAACAAGTGGACGCAGTTCGTCAGCAATCTGGTGGAGACGGATACCATCAAGGACGCGCTGGACGGCGTGATCGGGCTGGTAGAGTTTTTGGACAGCGATACCGGGCGGCTGGTGGTTAAGGTAGCGGCGTTAACAGGTGGTGTCGTAGCACTGGGGAACGCGACAAAAGCGGCGCTTGCATCGGAAGCACTAAAGAAATTTCTGAGTGCGGACATTTGGAAGAATCTCGCCCAGTGGTTTTCGTGGGTTTCATCTGGTGCGCTAAGTGCTGGGCAATCGGTAAGCGCTCTCGGGCAAGTGCTTTCCCAGAGTCTTGGCGGTATACTGCCGAAGCTGGGTATCGGAGCGGTGATCTTTGCGGCGCTGGCGGCGGCAATCAGCCTGAGTACGGAAAAGGCGCGGGCTTATAAAAAGGCGCTGGAGGATGTGGATACGGCGCAAGGTGCGCTGGATGAGACGAAAAGTGAATATGACGAGCTGATCAACAAGACCGGAGAACTAACAGACGCAGAGAAAAAGCGGCTGGAAGTCCTGAAAGAGCTGCGCCAAGAGCAGGAAAAACAACTGGAGGCTGCGCAGAAATCCGCGTGGGAGGCGTGGAACGCTACTCACGGCAGCGGCGCAAGCGCGGTAGTCGGCGGTGCCGAGGGCGTTGGCGGCGGTCTGGGCGTTGGTGCGGTAAAAACAGAGCGCATGGACATTGTGGCGCTGCGGAACTACCGGGAGGAGCTGGAAGCTATCGAGGCGCAGTATCAGGACGGCGAAATGTCCGCAGGTGCGTATTATGACGCGCTGGAGCAGCTGAATGCGGCCCGCGAAGAAAGCGTAGAAACCATCCGCGCGGCGATACTGGCGGGTTATGAAGTTACCGATGAGCAGCGGGCGCTGGTGGATGCTTATGACAACGTTTCCATCATTCTGGGTAAGGTAACGGGCATCACCTATGAATGGATCGCATCGCTGATTGAAGAAGCGAAGGCTGCTGGAACAGCGGAAGATGCCCTGTACGACACTATCTCTGCCACGAAGATCCTCAGCAACACAAAACTGAATCTGACTCAGCAGATGCAGGCGTTGGCAATGCTACGGTTCCAACTGAAACAAACAGCACTACAGGCGGCGTATACCGCCGAAAAAGTTAGTCTTGTCGGGCTGCTCGCCGGCACGGCTAAGAATATCGTTTCTTCCACGGTTTCTTCGGTACTGGATGGTGTGAAAAATACGGGAGCCAGCAACGATGATTCGACAGCTACGGGAAGTGGTTCCGGCAGCGGTTCTGATGCGGCGGATCGCAAGAGAGCACAGGCGGCCATCAAGGCGCTGGAAAAGGAGCGGGACGCAGAGCTTCAGCCCCTCGACGACCAGATCGACGCACTGAAAAAGCAGAATGAGGAGATCGAGCGGGGCGAGAAACTGGAGGAACTGAAGCTGGCTATCCTGAAAAAACAAGATGCCCTGCTAAACGCCCGGAACGAGCGGACGGTGCGGCAGTACAACGCCGCCACCGGACAGTGGGAATGGGTGGCTGATGCACAGAAGGTCAAGGACGCCGAGGAGGCACTGGAAGATGCCAAGAAAGACCTGCGGGACTACGAGCGGCAGACGGAACTGGATCTCGCCATTGAGGAGCTGGAGGCTCGAAAAAAAGCCATCGAAGCGGCCTACCAGATCAAGATCGACGCATGGCAGGACTATCTGGATGGCCTATCCAGCGCAGTGGATGCCGAAGGTACATACCTTGCTACGAGCGTACAGCAGAACAAGGCCGCGGCGAACGATATAGCAAGCGCTTGGGAAGAAGCCGAGGAACGAAAACGAAAAGCGCAGGCGGCCATCAGCGGCGCCGTCAGCGGCGCTGCGAATCCGCCAAGCAACACGAAGCCTTCCACAGCAGGCGCTGTGGCGGGGGCCGTGGGCGGTGCCGCGAACGCGCCCGGCAGTAAGACGCCGGGAACCGCGGGGGCTGCGCCCAGCGGCGGTGGTGTGAACAAGGTCGCCCGGTACGACAGCGGCGGCGTGCTCAAGGGGCTGGGCGGCATTAAAGCCACGGTAGACGATGAAATGGTGCTGCCGCCGGACATCACGGCGAAGATGCTCAGGCCGTCGGCCAACGCGGCATTCCAAGCGCGTATGCGGGAGCTTGGCAGTCTCTATGACAGTACGCCCGTGAGCCACAGCCTGTCCGGCGTGGTCAATAACGACCGCCACGATGTGACGTACAACTACAGTGTGAATGGTGTTACTCTCAGCCAGCAGGATGCAAACAGACCATTTTCTGACGTTATCGAATTTTTGGCGGACGCAGCACACCATATGCGGCCATTTAGCGGCGGATAAGGCGGTGAGGTATGGGTATCGTTGGAAAGGAGCTCGCATCCTTGATGCGGGATATGTGGAACAATTTTTTCGAGCGGAAGGTCCGGGAAACACAGACGGGAATGATCCGGTATTACCGCGCAGAGGTCACAGCGGCGGTGCAAAATGGCAAGCTCACAGTGCGAAAGCCGTTTGATGATACCGAACTCAATGTTTCCTGCGTGACCGCCATGAAGGGAGCCGAGGTGGGGCGTCAGGTGGTGGTGTTGGTGTACGGCGAGGAAAAAAATCTGGCGAACCACATGGTAACGATGTACACCGACGGCACAACGGCTAATTTGTATCCCAACGGATAGGAGGATGAAATGAGCAAGAAAACAAGGAGCATTTTGGTGCTGAAGAACGGACGGGAAATCCCCATTACGGGTATGACGGGACGGTACTATATCACCCGCGAGAGCCAGTACCGGAAAAACAATGTCGATATTCGGGGCATACGACCCGCAACAGAGGAAGAGTGCGATGCACTGACAGCAGCGGAGGGCCGAAAGAGTCGGAAAAAGAACAAATAAATCGGGGAGGCTGCGGACATGACTGAGCAGGAAAAGTATCTGGCGTATCTGCAAGCTATCCAAAGACCGTTCCAGAAGCTGTGCCGCCTGCGATTCCTGAACCCGGATGGAAGCACCGCCTTTTTTGTGGACAACAACCCCATGGGAAAGTACGGACGGGCATTTATCGCCGATGGCACATTGACGGTAAACCTACAGAACGGCACGAGGCGCACCGCTACCGTGACGCTGGCCAATGCGGACGGCGCATTTGACTACGATGTGAACCACCTGTGGTTTGGGCAGGAAATCGCGCTGGATGAAGGGTTGATACTGCCGGGAGGAGAAGAATACTACATACAGCAAGGCGTGTTTTTGCTGGAATCCCCACAGGAGACCGTATCCCCGCAAGAGCGGGTGATGCAATACGACCTTGTGGACAAGTGGGCCAATCTGGACGGAACGCTGTGGGGAAGGCTGGAGGGCACCTATAAAGGCGCTTTGGGTGTGAATATCTTCCAGCAAATAGACGCGCTTCTCCATGACGACAGAGGGAACGGTCAACTGGTAGATCCGGTGGCGCCGGTTTATACAGAGTATTACAACGGAAAGACGCAGCTGCTGCCGGACGGGGAAACGGCGGCCCTGACGGACGCCCCCTATACACTGACAATAGCACCCTCCAATGGCACATATGCCGCGGTCATTCTGGGGTTTGCGGAGATGCTGAACGCATGGGTGGGCTATGATACGGAAGGACGGCTGCGGATAGACCCCAGTCAGGATGATCTCCTTGACACGGAAAAGCCGGTGAGCTACGCCTTCAGCATGGAGGAGTCCGCGCTGACAGGGCTTTCCTACAAGGTGGAAAACACAGAGGTATACAACGACTATATCGTGTTGGGTGCGGCGTTGGATAACAACAGTCAACCGGGCGCGAGAGCCACAAACAATGATCCTATGAGCGACACCAATGTGAATTTGATCGGACGGAAAACCGTATGGACAAGCGAAAATGGCTACACCACACAGTCCCAGTGCAGGGACCGGGCAGAGTGGGAAATGAAACGGTCCACGGTGCTGCAGAAAAGTGTGAACATCTCCTGCGGGCAAATCTTTCACATCAAGGAAAACGAACTCGTGACCATTGCGAGGACGGACAAGCCCGGAAAGCCAATAGAGCGCCATCTGGTGATGGGATTCAGCCGACCGCTGGCAGCTTCGGGCGCGATGACCATATCGGCGGTGAGCGTGGCGGATTTTCCCGTTGCCACGGTGACGGTATGGCCGCCCAAGAATACTGTGTAAGGAGGGACAAGCGATGGCCCTTTTCATGCCGACGAATATCAGCCCCTCCACACTGGGGGCGCTGGGAAACGGAACGGTGGATGCCGCGAAAGGGATCACGGTTTCGTGGCAGGTGGACGGACAGAATGCTATGACGGCGTTCCGCATCCGCATTATGGAGAACAATACCCAAAGCACCCAACTATACGACACAGGAAAAATCTCGTATGGATGTCCATTTTACGGACGTACCGCAAATGGAAATGTGGTGTTTTTCACATACGGCATTTCAGCCGCTGCGCTTTCACAGGCGGGCATTGTCAACGGAAACAGCTACAAGATGCTGATCACACAATGGTGGAGCGACACGGAAAGCGTAACGCAGCAATCGGCCTCGGTGTTTCTGTGCAGAGCGGCTCCGACACTTTCCATCAACACATTTTCAAATCCTGTGGAGGAAAAACGCTTTACGTGGACAGCGGCGTATGCACAGGCGCAGGGCGATCCCGCCATCTGGGTACGGTGGCAGCTGGCGGAGGCGGGAGACCTGACAAACCTGCTTTATGACACGGGGGATGTGGCGACGGCGCAATTTGCATTCACCTACGACGGGCTGTTTACCGGACGGACATACGCGGTGCGCTGTCAGACAGAGACGATAAACGGCGTCAGGGCAGATACAGGGTGGCAGACCTTTGCGGTGGAATACCCTCTGCTGGACATTACGAACGCGGTGGTGAACGCCACAGTATGCAAAGCGTTGAGCGGTGTGAGGCTGACGTGGCCGGGAGCGTATGACATCCCGGGAACGACAGAGGGAACTTACACGGCCGGCGGCGGAACACTGACGCTGGAGGATAACGCGAGTGTTACATGGGACACGGTGAATGGAGCAGAGATGGCGTTTTCCCCGCCGTGGAGCCTTGTGTGGCGAGGCAGGATACAAACAGTTCCCGGAACGCTGATGCAGCTGACGGAAACGGAAGGAGACCTGCTGACCGTGGGTGTGACGCAAAACGGCGTGACGGTGACGCTGGGAAGCGGCACCACGATGGTAGAGACGGCGTACCCAATGAAAGCGGGAGATCTGCTGACGGTGGTGCTGCGGCCTGATCGGGTGGACATCTATCACAAAACGCTGTTGAATGGACTTTATCCGGGTGAGACCGTTTATTGCGGAGCAACGCAGTACCCGAGGGGTGACGCATGGGCGGAAGAAGCGGTAGGCCGCGGGGCGTCTGGAAGCGGATGGAACAGCTTCACCATTGCGAAAGTGAAGCTGACGGGACCGCAGGTATGCACGCTGCTTTGGCTGGACGCGGAAACACTGACAGACACGCAGACGAGAGAGATCATACAAGACCCCTCGTGGAAACCTGCAAATTGGACAGAAACGACGCGTCTGTGGCCGACATTTTCAAACGGAGTGGATGGCGGAAACTTGGGTGCATCCACAGAAATTGCCACATGGAGCATTTATCGCAGCACAGAAGGAGGCGCCACCCTGGACTATGTGGGAGAGGTGGCATTTTCTCAATTGCAGTATGTGGATTGCGCCGTGCGGTCCCAAACACGGTACACCTACTACGTGTTTTCCACAAACGGGGATGTGTTTACCACGAAGGGCATGGTGTCCAACGAAGTGTGCCCGTGCCTATGGGACTGGACAGTGCTGCAATGCAGTGAGGATGGAACGGGAGGATACAACGTGGAAAACCTGTTCCGTTTTGCGCTGAATGTGACGTCAGGCACCGTTAGTAATAACAATATGCCAAACGCAATGAGCAATTTTACGAAATATCCCACTATTCAACTCTCTCCGGCAACTTATAAGAGCGGAAAACTGTCCGGTTACATAGGCGCGGGGCAATCCAAC
>ERZ1032250.73-NODE-73-length-16011-cov-8.010968_pt1 | contig 16011 bp, 12 predicted proteins | sample MGYA00516698_ERZ1032250 | MGnify/ENA primary metagenome ERZ1032250 (study PRJEB33719, sample SAMN04261350) | wastewater metagenome | biome: periurban shantytown; feature: human; material: feces | host: Homo sapiens | place: Peru: Lima | collected 2012-01-15 ...
TATACCTATTATAATGGCCAAATTCCTTGCCAAGGCCCTGCCCCAGTGGTAAAATGAAAATGAAATATCAAGCGTATGATTTTCGACATTTTTCGAAGGAGATTTACATATGGAGTGTACCACTCTGCAGGAGGATGTCCTCTACTCCCAGAACACCTCCAAGCTGACCCCCGAAAGCATCGCCGCCATCCAGAACACCGTCCAGCACAGCCAGCCGGTCGGCGTAGTGGCAGGCTTGTATGATGAAGCGCTCACCATCACGGATGTGAGCGGTTTCTTTTTGAAAAACCTCGGTTACGAATACGAAGATTTCTGCCGTGTCACCGGCTGTTCGCTCCGGGCGCTGTTCTACGGCGAGAACCAGAGCTTTCTGGCGCCGGAGCGCTGGCCCCTCATCACCGCAGACGGCGACGGCCAGCTGCTGACGAAGGACGGCGTGCCCATTTTTGCACGGCTGTACAAAATGGACTCCACCAACAGCGACGGCGCCCCCATTTGGATCCTTTCCGCCCAGATGGACTGGGTCCGCCAGAACCTCCACCTCGTCAACAGCGTCATGCGCTCCGGTATATGGTACATCGACTGTGACCACGCCGGTTCCCCCACCGGCGTGGTCTACAGCCATGAGTTCCGCCGGATGCTGGGCTACCACGACGTTCTGGATTTTCCCAACACGCTGGACGCTTGGTCTGCCCTCATCCACCCGGACAACCGGGGCCCGGTGCTGGCCGCACTGGATCGCGCCCTCTCTGACCGGACCGGTGCCAGCCCCTACGATGTCGAGTACCGGATGCGTCTGCCCGACGGCCATTATGAGTGGTTCCGGGACAGCGCCGAGGCCAGCCGCCGCCTGAACGGCACCATCCGCCGCTTCGTGGGCGTTTTCGTCAATGTGGACAAGGAGAAAAGGGCGGAACTTCTCGTCAAAAAGAGCGAGGCCTTCCACCGCGCCTACACGGAATCCAACCTCTGCGAATATTACGTCGATCTCCAGACCGATCATTTCGACCCCCTCAAGGAGGCTCCCTCCTTTCTGAGCGCCTTCGAGCAGCCCTCGTGGGATGCGCTGGTCTGCTCCTACCGCGACCGCTTCATTGCGCCCGAAGACCGGGACGCCGTGGCCATGATTTTTGACCGCAGCTACATCACCGAGCGCTTCCGGCAGAACCGCCCGGAGTTGAGCTTTGAGTGCCGCCTCCGGCTGAACGGCGAGGAACGCTGGGTGCGGAACGTGGTCATGCCCGGCGAGACCACCGGAGACCCCCGCTATGCCATCGTCTTCATCCGCGACATCACCGACTCCAAAAAGGAGGCCGCCCAGATCGCCGCGCTGACCCAGCAGAACAAGGCCATGGACATGCTCCTGCAAAGCACGGTCAAGCTCGTGGATCGGTACTTCCTGTGCAACCTTTCCACGGATGAATACACGTTCTACAACATGCTCTCCGCCGCCAGCCGCCCTTCCAGCGGCTGCTACCACGACCTTGTGGCCTACTTCCTCGCGCAGTTCCAGCCCATCGGCGGCGAACGGACGCTGGAAGAGAGCCTCTCCCCCGCTCACCTGCGCCAGCAGCTCCGCACCCCGGACGACATCTACCGCTTCGAGTACAGCACCAAAGATGAGACCCAGTTCAAGACCATGGCCATTCTGCCCGTCTCGTGGAAGGACGGCGTGGTGGAACAGGCTCTCTTCGTCGCACAGGATGTCACGCAGGAAAAGAAGACGGAGATCGCCTCCCGCAAGGCCCTCAAGGATGCTTACGACGCGGCCAACCGCGCCAATCGCGCCAAGACCGAGTTCCTTTCCAACATGAGCCACGACATCCGCACCCCCATGAACGCCATCGTCGGCATGACAGCCATTGCCGGGGCCAACATCAACAACCCGGAGCGGGTGGCCGATTGTCTGGGGAAGATCACCCAGTCCAGCCACCATCTGCTCGGCCTGATCAACGAAGTGCTGGATATGTCCCGCATTGAGAGCGGCAAGGTCGTGCTCAACGAGGAAGCATTCAATCTGGCCGAACTGGTGGACGACCTCATTGGCATCAATAAGGGCAACATCGCCGCCCACGGCCACAGCCTCGATGTCCACCTGCACAAGCTGGAACATGAGGACGTCTACGGCGACAGTCTGCGCATCCAGCAAGTCATCACCAACATCCTCAGCAACGCCATCAAGTACACCCCGGACGGCGGCCACATCGTCTTTTCCATCGCCGAGCAGCCGACCCACTCCCCCGGCGTAGGCTGCTACCAGTTCACCGTGAAGGACAACGGCATCGGCATGACGCCGGAGTTCCAGAAGATCTTGTTCGAGCCTTTCACCCGCGCGGACGACAAGCGCACCACCAAAATTCAGGGCACCGGCCTCGGCATGGCCATCGCCCAGAACGCCGTGAATATGATGAACGGCACCATCGACGTAGAAAGCGAGCTGGGCAAGGGCAGCAAGTTCACCGTGACCATCTTCCTGAAACTGCAAAACCGTTCCACCGAGCAGATCGACGAGCTGGCCCATCTGCCGGTCCTCGTGGTGGATGACGATGTGCTGTGCTGCGAGAGCACGGTCGAGATGCTGCAGGAAGTGGGCATCGACGGCGAGTGGACCACCTCCGGCGAGGAAGCCGTCGCCCGCGCCGCGGCCCGCCACGAGGCACACAACGATTACTTCGCCGTCCTCGTGGACTGGAAGATGCCGGGCATGAACGGCGTCGAGTTTACCCGGTGCATCCGGCAGAAACTCGGCAAGGCACTGCCCATTATCGTGCTGACGGCCTATGACTACACGGATATCGAGGACGAGGCCCGCACCGCCGGGGTCAACGACTTCATTACAAAGCCGCTCTTCCGCTCCCGCCTGACCGCTGCGCTGAAAAATCTCGTGGCGGGCAAACCGAACGCCGCCGACCGGAACGAACTGGACGAGCTGGCCCGCTGCGATTACACCGGCAAGCGCATCCTTCTGGTGGAGGACAACGAGCTGAACCGCGAGATCGCCAAGGAGATCATCGGGATGACCGGCGTCTCCATCGAGTGTGCCGAAAACGGTCGGGAGGCCGTGGAAAAGTTCACAGCAGCCCCCGTCGGCTATTATGATCTGATCTTCATGGACATCCAGATGCCGCTGATGAACGGCTACGAGACCACCGCCGCCATCCGGGCCCAGACGCTCCACGGCGGGCAGACCATTCCCATCGTTGCCATGACGGCCAACGCCTTTGCCGAGGATGTCGTCCTCTCCCGCAATGCGGGCATGAACGATCACATCGCAAAACCCCTCGACCTGAACAAGCTGAACGACGTGTTGCGGCAATGGCTGTGATCGCTTGCGTTTTTCTCGTGTGTGTGCTATACTTTCTAGCGAACTGAATAGAAAACAGTCGGTGCGTTTCGTCATTTTGCTGATAAGCGGAGGGCAGAAACGTTAAAAGGGAAGCGGGTGCACAATCCCGCACGATCTCGTCACTGTGATAAGGGAGTCCCCCGTCCGGGTGCTTTGGGCACCGGTCACTGGAGCATCTGCTCTGGGAAGGCGGCGGAGGGCGGTGATCTTTCAGTCAGGAAACCTGCCGGTTGTTGGTACGGGAGCGTATGCTCCAAATCACGAGGAATTGGTTGTACCCAAAAAGCCTGAATCACTGGAAAAGGTCCTTTTTGTTTTGCCATCCCGCAAACAAAAGGGGCCTTTTTGTTTGGTCAGGTTCTCTTTCCTGTACCCTTCTGTCCGGTTCGAACGAATGTATCCAAAACAGGAAAGGAACACAGAACATGAGAAAACGCACGATCCACAAGGCGGCGGCCGCTCTGACCGCCCTCACCCTCTGTGCCGGTGTGCTCACCGGCTGCGGCGGGTCTGCATCCAGCACCGCTGCTTCCAGCGTGGCAAGCTCTGCCGCCGCATCCAGCGAAGTTTCCAGTGAGGAGGCCGATGAATTGGCTGCAAAGAACGTTGCCGATCTGATCGACGCCATCTATGTGCAGGAGCGCAACGACAACACCGACGAGCAGTGCGCTGCCGCCAAGGCCGCTTGGGACGCTCTGACCGACGCACAGAAGGAGTTGGTCGAGGGCGAAGAGGCCGACCCCGATTACTTTGGCCGCGACACCGGCGATGCCTCCAAGGACGACAGCCGCAACGAGGACAACATCGGCGAGAATGAGCTGCTGGTGGTCTCCTTCGGCACCTCCTTCAACGACAGCCGCGTGGCCGACATCAAGGGCATCGAGGATGCTCTGCAGGAAGCTTACCCGGATTGGTCGGTCCGCCGTGCCTTCACCGCCCAGATCATCATCAACCATGTGCAGGCCCGTGACGGCGAGAAGATCGACAACATGCAGCAGGCCATGGATCGTGCTGTGGCCAACGGCGTGAAGAACCTCGTGGTCCAGCCCACCCACCTGATGCACGGCGCCGAGTACGACGAGATGATGGAGATGATCGACTCCTACCGCGACAAGTTCGAATCCGTCGCTGTGGCAGAGCCCCTGCTGGGCGAGGTCGGTTCCGACGCTGCCGTCATCAACGCCGACAAGGAAGCCGTTGCCAAGGCTGTGACCGCCGCTGCCGTGAAGGAAGCCGGTTACGACAGCCTCGACGCCGCTGCTGCCGACGGTGTGGCCTTCGTCTTCATGGGCCATGGCACCTCTCACACCGCAAAGGTCAGCTACAGCCAGATGCAGACCACCATGGGCACCCTTGGTTACAACAACGTCTTCATCGGCACCGTCGAGGGCGAGCCGGAGGAGACCGCTTGTGAGAACGTGATCGAAGCCGTCAAGGCTGCCGGTTACACCAAGGTCGTCCTGCGCCCGCTGATGGTCGTTGCCGGTGACCACGCCAACAACGATATGGCCGGTGAGGACGCCGATTCTTGGCTGAGCCAGTTCAAGGCCGCCGGTGCCTTCGACTCCATCGACTGCCAGATCAATGGTCTGGGTGAGATCGACGACATCCAGCAGCTCTACGTTGCCCACACCAAAGCCGCCATTGATTCCCTGAACGGCTAATATCCCGCATTTCATTGCCCGAAGGGAGAAATCTTTTCGGGCAATTTTTATGGGAGCCTCCCCCGCATGAGGAGGAGGCTCCCACCCATCTGAAATTTTGATTTTTTGAGGTATTTGATCGATGCGCTGCAAACAGTTTCTTACGCTTTCCGCCGCAACCCTGATTTTGGCCGCCGCCCTCACCGGCTGCGGTGCTTCTTCCTCCACTGCAAGCTCCGCCGCGGCCTCGGAGGCTGCGTCTTCCGCTGCTTCTTCCGTGGCCGCGACCTCGGAGGCTGCTTCGGAGGCCGCTGCCACCCTGCCGGACGGCGTCTACACCGCCGACTTCGAGACCGATAGCAGCATGGTCCACGCCAACGAAGCCTGTGACGGCAAGGGCACCCTGACCGTGAAGGACGGCCGGATGACCTTCCACGTCAGCCTTGCTTCCAAGAAGATCGTCAACCTGTATCTGGGCAGCGCGGCCGATGCCGACGCCAACAAGGCCGACTGGCTGCTCCCCACCACCGACACCGTGACCTACTCCGACGGCACCACCGAAGAGGTGTACGGCTACGATATCCCCCTGACCGCCGTAGACGAGGACTTTGCCCTCGCCATCCTCGGCACCAAGGGCAAGTGGTACGACCACACCGTCAGTGTCCGCAACGCAGAGCCCAAGGCCGAAGAGGCCGCGGAGACCCCTGCGGACGGCGAGTACAACGTCAATGTCGTGCTGGAGGGCGGTTCCGGCCGCGCCAGCGTGGACAGCCCCGCTGCCCTGACCGTCGCGGACGGCAGGATGACCGCTGGGATCGTCTGGAGCAGCCCCAACTACGATTATATGATCGTGGACGGCGAGAAGTATCTGCCCACCAACACCGAGGGCAACTCCACCTTTGAGATCCCCGTGGCTGCGCTGGGCACTCCCCTCTCCGTCGTGGCGGATACCGTTGCCATGAGCACCCCCCACGAGATCGAGTACACCCTGACCTTTACCCTGAACTGATATGATCTCACGTCGCAATTTTCTGAAAGTCCTTCCCGTCTCTGCCCTTCTGCTCAGCGGCTGCGCAGCGCAGTCCGCCCCCGCCAATACGGACAAGTTGGTGTTCAGCCACAGCTACCCTCTGGACTACGCGGCCCAGTTCACAGCCGACTGCTACGAGGGGGGTTATACCCTGCTCTCCCTCCCCGATTCGGATCAGAAGTTCCTTGTCGTTCCGGAGGATGCCGCCGAAGTGGACGCCCTCCCCGACGGCGTGACCGTCCTGCGCCAGCCGGTGCAGAACATTTACCTCGTCTCTACATCGGTCATGGATCTGTTTATCCACCTTGACGCGCTGGACACGATCACTCTTTCCGGCACCAAAGCCGAGGGCTGGTACCTCGACGAGGCCAAAACCGCCATGGAAGCCGGGCGCATCGCCTACGCGGGCAAGTACAGCGCCCCGGACTACGAGCAGATTTTAGCCGCCAATTGCAGCCTCGCCATTGAGAACACCATGATCTTCCACACCCCGGAGGTCAAGGAGCAGTTGGAACGGTTCGGCATCCCGGCGCTGGTGGAACGCTCCAGCTACGAGAGCGGCCCCCTCGCCCGGATGGAGTGGATCAAATTCTGGGGCATCCTGCTGGGCAAAGAGGAGCTGGCCGAGCAGTTGTTCGCCGCACAGACCGAGCGCATCGCCGAGCTGGCCGACCAAGCGCCCACCGGCAAGACCTGCGCCTTTTTCTCCATCACGGCCAACAACCTCGCCAATGTCCGCAAGGGCGGCGACTATGTGGCCCAGATGATCGAACTGGCGGGCGGCGATTACGTCTTTTCCGACCTGACCGACAGCGGCAACAGCCTTTCCACCATGAACCTCCCGCTGGAAGATTTCTACGCCGGGGCCAAGGATGCCGATGTGCTGCTCTACAACAGCACCATTGAGGGCGTCGTCTCCACCATCGACGAGCTGGTGGCCAAGTGCCCCCTGCTGGCCGAGTTCAAGGCCGTGCAGAACGGCGATGTCTGGTGCACCACCCAGAGCTTTTTCCAGCAGAGCATGGAGCTGGCCGATTTCGTGGTGGACCTCCACCGCGTCCTGACCGAAGATGCCCCCGCCGACCTGCAATTCCTCACCCACGTGACCTGACGAAAGGAGCCGCTCATGACAAGCCAAAAACGCCTTGCCGCAGCCTATCTGCTTCTGGCGCTCCTGTTGGTGATCCTCTTCGCCGCGAACATCTTCTGGGGCAGCGTGGCGCTGACGCCGGGGGCCGTGGTCTCGGCACTGCTGGGCCGCGGGCAGGACGCCCTGTCCGTCGGCATCATCACCCAGCTCCGCCTTCCCCGCGCGGTCATGGTCGTGCTGCTGGGGGCGGCGCTTTCGGCGGCGGGCTACCTGCTCCAGACCTTTTTCGCCAACCCCATCGCGGGCCCCTTCGTCATGGGCATCTCCAGCGGGGCCAAGCTGGCCGTGGCGCTGGTCATGGTGGTCTTCCTGAACCGGGGGCTGCTGACCAATTCCGTCACCCTCATCCTCGCCGCTTTTGCGGGGGCCATGGCCGCCATGGCCTTTGTGCTGGCCGTGGCACGCCGGGTGCAGCGGATGAGCATCCTCGTCATCTGCGGCATCATGATCGGTTACATCTGTTCCGCCATCACCGAATTCGTAGTGGCCTTTGCGCAGGATTCGAACATCGTCAACCTCCACAACTGGTCGCAGGGCAGCTTTTCCGGTATGACGTGGGGCAACGTCCGGGCCGCCGCCTTGGTGGTGCTGCCCGTGCTGGCGGCGGCGTTCTGCCTTTCGAAGCCCATGTCCGCCTACCAGATGGGGGAAGCCTATGCCCAGAGCGTCGGGGTCAACGTCAAGCGGTTTTCCCGCGCGCTGGTCCTGCTTTCCAGCTTGCTGGCCGCCTGTGTCACCGCCTTTGCCGGGCCCATCTCCTTTGTGGGCATTGCGGTACCCCACCTCGTCAAGCAGCTGCTGGGCAGCGCAAAGCCGCTCTATGTCCTGCCGGGGTGCTGCCTCGGCGGCGCGGCGTTCTGTCTGCTCTGTGACCTCATCGCCCGCAGCCTGTTCGCCCCCACCGAGCTTTCCATCAGCGCGGTGACAGCGGTGTTCGGCGCGCCGGTGGTCATCGGGCTGCTCGTCCGCCGGAATCAGGAGGGCGCACGATGAACGATTTTTTCTGCGAAACGCAAAATTTAGCCATCGGCTACGGCAAAGCACCGCTGGCCGAGGCCATCGTCCTCGGCGTCCGGCGCGGGCAGATCCTGACCCTCATCGGCCCGAACGGCGCGGGCAAATCCACGCTGCTCAAAACGTTGGCCGGGCAGTTGGCCCCCCTCGGCGGCACCGTGCTGCTGGGCGGCCAAGACCTTGCCGCCTACACCGGCACGGCCCGCGCACAGCGGCTGGCCCTGATGCTCCCCCACACCCGCCGCACCGAGCTGACCACCTGTTTCGAGTTTGCGGCGGCGGGCCGCATCCCCTACACCGGGCGGCTGGGCATCCTCTCCGAAGCGGACAAACAGGCCGTGCGGGACGCCCTTGCGCTGGTGGGGGCTTCCCACCTTGCCGACCGGGACTTCAACTGCATCAGCGACGGCCAGCGCCAGCGCATCCTGCTGGCCCGCGCCATCTGCCAGCAGCCGGAGATCCTCCTGCTGGACGAGCCCACCTCGTTTCTGGACATCAAGGGCAAGATCGAGCTGCTGACCATCCTGCAAAAGCTGGCCCACCAGCAGCACCTTGCCGTCATCGTCAGTCTGCACGAGCTGGACATGGCCCAGAAGATCGCGGATGCAGTGGTCTGCGTCTCACCGCAGGGCGTTTCCGGCGTGCTGACGGCCAAAGAAGCCTTTGCGCCGGAGAACATCCAAGCCCTTTACGACCTGAGCCGGGAGCAGTACGAAGCCCTGTTCGGCCCCCCAAAGCCTCCGAAACCCAAGTTTGAGCACTACGTCCGCAGCGGGCAGAAGCTGCTGCGCTGCGGCTACACCACCGGCACCTGCGCGGCGCTGGGGGCGGCGGGGGCAGCCCGGCTGCTGCTGACCGGGAATACCCCGGAGACCGTCGCCCTCCGCACCCCGAAGGGCATCGTGGTGGAAGTGGCCCCCCTGTTCTGCCGCAAAACGGACGCCGGGGCCGAATGCGCCATCGAAAAGGACGGCGGCGACGATGTGGACGTGACCACCGGGCTGCCGGTGATCGCCTCTGTCGCCCTGCTGCCCGACACCACGGACATCCGCATTTCCGGCGGCAAAGGAGTAGGCCGGGTGACAAAACCCGGCCTCGACCAGCCGGTCGGAGAAGCCGCCATCAACCATGTCCCCCGTCAGATGATCGCCGAGGCGCTGAAAAGAGAGGCCGAAAATGCCTGTTACACCGGCGGCTTTGCTGTGACCCTCTCCATCAAGGGCGGCGAAGAGGTGGCCAAGCGTACCTTCAACCCCCACATCGGGGTCGAGGGCGGGCTGTCTGTGCTGGGCACCAGCGGCATCGTGGAGCCCATGAGCCAACAGGCCATTCTGGACACCATCCAGCTGGAAATGAATCAAGCCGCCCTGCGGTCCAAAACAGCCCCCGGCCCCCGGCGGCTCATCCTTGCGCCCGGCAACTACGGGCTGGACTACCTCCACGGGACTTACCCGGAATTTGCCGTTCTCCCGGTGGTGAAGACCTCAAACTTCATCGGTGACACGCTGGATATGGCCGCTGCCGCCGGATTCGAGGAGGTGCTTTTGGTGGGCCATGTGGGCAAGCTCGTCAAGCTGGCGGGCGGCATCATGAACACCCACTCCCACACCGCCGATTGCCGTATGGAGCTGTTCTGCACCCATGCGGCCCTCTGCGGCGCGCCCCGTGAAGTCTGCGCTTCTTTGATGGACGCCGCCACCACCGACGCCTGTCTGGAGATATTAGACGCTGCCGGGCTGCGGGAACCGGTGCTGAAAAGCTTGCTTTCCGCCATCCAGCTCCACCTTGACCGCCGCGCGGCAGGGGCGTTCCGGGTGGGGGCGATCCTGTTTTCAAACCAGAATGGCCCGCTGGGCCAGACCGAAGCCGCCGCACAGTTATTGCAGCACTGGAAGGAGTAACGCATTATGGTACATTTTGTCGGAGCCGGACCCGGTGCGCCGGACCTTATCACCCAGCGCGGAGCCGCCCTTCTGCAAGGGGCAGACTGCATCATTTATGCAGGGAGCCTTGTCAACCCCGCCCTGCTGGGGCTGGCAAAGCCCGGCTGCGCCCTTTACAACAGCGCCGAGATGACGCTGGAGCAGGTGCTCGACGTCATGCGGCAGACGGAAGCGGCGGGCAAGACCACCGTGCGGCTCCACACCGGCGACCCCTGTCTCTACGGTGCCATCCGGGAGCAGATGGACGCCCTTGATGCTGCCGGAATTTCCTACGATGATACCCCCGGCGTTTCCAGCTTCTGCGGGGCGGCGGCGGCCCTGAACGCCGAGTACACCCTGCCCACCGTCAGCCAGACCGTCATCATCACCCGGATGGAGGGCCGCACCCCCGTACCGGAAAAGGAAAAGCTGGCAAGCCTTGCTTCCCACGGGGCGACCATGGTGATCTTCCTCTCCATCGGCCTCATTGATAAGGTGCAGGAAGCGCTGCTGCAGGGCGCTTACACCTCCACCACCCCTGCCGCCGTGGTCTATAAGGCAAGCTGGCCGGAGCAGAAAATCGTGCGCTGCACCGTCGGAGCGCTGGCCGAGAGCACCCGCCGGAACGGCATTACCAAAACCGCCCTCATCGTGGTGGGGGATTTTCTCGGCACCCGGTACGAGCGCAGCAAGCTCTACGACCCCGCCTTTACCACCGCGTTCCGCAAAGGAGCCGACCGGTGACCCCCGCCTACGCCGCCTTCACCGAAAGGGGACTGCGGCTGGCTGAAAAACTGGCCGCTTCCCTGCCCGGCAGCGTGACCCGCTGCGGCCATGGCGGGCCGGCCCTAGCCCAGTGGACAGCGGCGGAGTTTGTCCGCTCGGATGCCTTGGTATTTGTGGGGGCCGTCGGCATTGCGGTGCGGGCCATTGCGCCCCATTGCCAAAGCAAAGCCAGCGACCCCGCCGTGGTCGTGCTGGACGAATGCGGACGCTTCGCGGTGCCGATCTTGTCCGGCCATTTGGGCGGGGCCAACGATCTGGCACGCCAGCTTTCTGCGCTCTGCGGGGCGGTGCCGGTCATCACCACGGCGACGGATGCCAACGGGATTTTCGCTGTGGACGAGTGGGCGAAGCATCAAAATTGTCAGGTGTTGGAACCGGCGCGGATCAAGGCCGTCAGTGGGAAACTGCTGGCCGGACAGACCGCTTCCGTCTGGTCGGAATTTCCCCTTCCCGGCGCGGCTCCTGCGGGGGTAATTCCGACCCAAACGCAGGACGCAGCAGACTTCGCCCTGACCCTTTTCCCTGCCGGAAATGCGCTGCACCTTGTGCCCCGCATCGGCGTGCTGGGCGTCGGCTGCAAGCGCGGCACCACCACCGAACAGTTGGAAGCAGCTTTTGCCGCGTTCTGCGAAACCCACGGCCTTGCCCCTGCCTGCATCTGCGCCGCCGCCAGCATCGACCTGAAACAAAACGAAGCGGGGCTGCTGGCGTTCTGCCAAGCGCACCGGTGGAAGGTTTCCTTTTATTCCGCCGCGCAGCTCCAAGCCGCGCCCGGCACCTTTACGCCCTCTCACTTTGTTCAAAGCGTTACCGGCGTGGACAATGTGTGCGAGCGGGCGGCTGTGCTGGCGGCGGGCGGCCCCATCCGCATCCCGAAACAGGCGGGCAGCGGCGTGACCTTTGCGCTGGCGCTCCGCCCCTATGCCCCAGATTGGAGGTGGCAGCATGAATAACACTGTGTTCGTGGTCGGCCTTGGCCCCGGCGACCCGCAGTTTCTGACCGCACAGGCGCAGAGCGCCTTGCAAAAAGCCGAGGTGCTGTGCGGCTATACGGTCTATCTGGATCTCGTGCGCCCCTATTACCCGGAAAAGGAATATTACGCCACCGGCATGACCAAGGAGCTGGACCGCTGCCGCTGGGCGCTGGAAACGGCGCAAAGCGGCAAGACCGTCGCCCTCATCTGCTCCGGCGATGCGGGCGTTTACGGGATGGCCAGCCCCCTGCTGGAATTGGCCGAGCGGTTTCCCGATGTCGCCGTGGAAGTGGTGCCGGGCCTGACCGCCGCCCTCAGCGGCGGAGCCGTTCTGGGGGCACCGCTGGCCCATGATTTCTGCGTGCTTTCCCTCTCCGACCGGCTCACCCCGTGGGCGGTCATCCAGCGGCGGCTGGCAGCGGCAGCCATGGGCGATTTCTGCATCGCGCTGTACAACCCCTCCTCCAAGGGGCGGCCGGACTACCTTGAAAAAGCGGTTCGCATCCTGCTGGAACACGGCAAACCGCCCCAGACCGTCTGCGGCTTGGTGCGGAACATCGGGCGGGAGGGCCAGACCCACCGCGTCCTGACGCTGGCCCAGCTGGAACATACCCCGGTGGATATGTTCACCACCGTCTTCATCGGCAACGCGGAGACAAAACAGCTCAGCGGCCGGATGGTTACACCGAGGGGGTATCGCGGATGAAAACAGTCGTCTTCAGCGGCACCACCGAGGGCCGCATTTTTTCCAAAGAGCTGGCCGCGCTGGGGGCGGACGTCCTCGTCAGCGTGGCGACCCCGCTGGGGGCCGAGGAGCAGGGCAGTTTGTCCGGCATCACAGTGCACTGCGGGCGGCTGACACCGGAGGAAATGGCCGACCTTTTGAAAGGGGCCGACCTCTGCGTGGACGCCACCCATCCCTACGCAGTGGATGCCACCAAAAACATTGCGGCGGCGTGTAAAACGGCGCAGATCGAATACCATCGGCTGCTGCGGGCCGAAAGCCCCCTCCCGGCAGGAAGCATGGTGTTCCAGTCGGCCATGCACGCGGCGGAGTTTCTCGCCGAAACACAGGGCAATGTCCTGCTGGCCACCGGGGCCAAGGAGCTTGCTGCCTTTTCCTGCATCGACCCGGCGCGGCTGTTCCCCCGCGTTCTGCCCACGCTGGACGGCATCGCCGCCTGTGAAGCTGCTCACATTCCCCACAAAAACATCCTTGCGATGCAGGGGCCCTTCTCCTACGCGCTGAACCGGGCGCTGATGGAGCAGTTCCACATCCGTTTTCTCGTCACAAAGGACGGCGGCGCAGCGGGCGGCTTTGCCGAAAAGGCACAGGCCGCGCAGGACATGGGCGCACAACTCGTGGTGCTCCGCCGCCCGGCCGAAAAGGGAGAAACTGCCGCACAAATTCTGGCACGCTGCAAGGAGGCTTTGGGATGGTCACACTGATCGGGATGGGTTCCGGCACACCGGAACTGCTCACGGCGCAGGGACTTACCGCCCTGCAGAGCGCCGACCTCATCATCGGGGCAAAACGGCTGCTGGAACATCTGCCCACCGGCTGCACCGAGAACCGGAAAGCCCTCTATAAACCGGAGAATATTTTGTCCTGCCTTTCCGAGTTTCCGGCAGCAAATACGGCCCTTCTTTACAGCGGCGACACCGGGTTTTATTCCGGTGCTTCCAAGCTGCTGCCCATGCTGCGGGCCTTCGGCATTTCGGCGCGGGTGCTGCCCGGCATTTCCAGCGTGCAGCTTCTCTCTGCTGCCATTGGCCGCCCGTGGCAGGATTGGAAGCTCGTCTCGGCCCACGGCTGTGCCTGTGACCCGGCAGCCGAGTGCCTGACCGCCGAAGGCCGCCCGGTGTTCTTCTTGACCGGCGGCACCGAAACGCCCGCCACCCTCTGCGCCAAACTGGCCGATGCAGGCCTTGGGGACGCCCATGGGATCATAGGTGAAAACCTCGGTACACCGCAGGAACATCTTGCATTCGGCACGGTGCAGACCCTTGCCGCAAACGCCTGTGCCCCCCTGAGTGTTCTGCTCATCGAGCACGCCGTCCTCCCTGCCCGGCGAACCCCCGGCTTCCCGGATGATGCCTTCATCCGGGGAGAGGTCCCCATGACGAAGCAGGAAGTCCGCGCCGCCGCACTGGCGAAGCTGGCTGTCCGGCCTACGGATACCCTTTGGGATGTCGGGGCCGGGACCGGAAGCGTCAGCGTCGAACTGGCGCTGGCCGCACCGCGCGGGCATGTCTACGCGGTGGAATGCGCCCCCGACGCCTGTGCCCTCATCCGCCAGAACCGGGAGAAATTCCACGCCTATAATTTGTCCCTGATCGAGGGGACCGCCCCGCAGGTTCTGGCCGACCTGCCCGCACCGGACGCCGTCTTCATCGGCGGCACCAAAGGCAGCATGGCCGAGGTGGTAGACGCCGCCCTTGCCAAGAACCCGAACGCCCGCCTGTGCATCTCCGCCATTGCGCTGGAGACCCTGAGTGCGGCCATTGCGGCGCTGGCGGCTCATGGACAAACCGCCGAAGTAACCCAGCTTGCCGTCAGCCGCACCAGACCGGCGGGCAAGCTCCATCTCCTGATGGCCAACAACCCCATTTTTCTGATCACGGGGGAACAAAAATGATCCAGTTCGTCCTTGCGGCCCCCGCTTCCGGCAGCGGAAAGACCACCCTGACCTGTGCCCTGCTGGCGGCGCTGAAGAAGCGTGGGTTTTGGCCCTGCGCCTTCAAATCCGGGCCCGACTACATCGACCCGATGTTCCACCGCTCCGCTCTCCGGGTGGACAGCCACAACCTCGACCTGTTCTTCTCTGCGCCGGACACGGTGCGGGCCCTGTACGCCCACTATGCCGCCGGGCATGGGGCCGCCCTCTGCGAGGGAGCCATGGGCTTTTATGACGGGCTCAACTGTACCACCGCCGCAAGCGCGTGGGCGCTGGCGGATACCCTCGGCCTCCCCGTTCTGCTGGTGGTCCAGCCCAAAGGGGCCAGTGTGACGCTGGCGGCTCAGATCAACGGGCTGAAGAATTTCCGGACGCCGAGTCATCTGGCGGGCATCCTCCTCAACGACTGCTCCCCCCGTCTGCACCAACTGCTTGCCCCCCTGCTGGAGCGGGAGACCGGGCTGCCCGTGCTGGGCTATCTGCCCCATTTGCCCGACGCCGTTGTGGAGAGCCGCCATCTGGGGCTGAAAACGGCGGAGGAAGTTTCCGGTCTACAGGAGAAGATCGAGCGTCTCGCCGAAGCAGTTTCCGCCACGCTGGACTGGGAGCGGCTCCTCGCTTTGACGAGCCTTCCCGCCCCCGTTTCGCCCCTGCCCGATTTTCTGACCCCTGCCTCGCCGACGGTGCGCATCGCGGTGGCAAAGGACGAAGCGTTCTGCTTCACCTATGCCGAGACGCTGGACGCGCTGCGGGCGGTGGGCGCTGAGCTTGTCTTTTTCAGCCCCCTGCACGATACCGCCCTGCCGGAGGGCATCGGCGGGGTCTACCTGCCGGGCGGCTATCCGGAACTGCACGCCAAGGCGCTGAGCGAGAACGAACCGCTGCGCCGCGCCCTCTGCGCCGCCATCCAGCGCGGTCTGCCCACCGTGGCCGAATGCGGCGGCTTCCTCTATCTGGGGCAGTCGCTGGAAGATGCCGACGGCACCGCCTATCCCATGGCGAGCGTGCTGCCGGGGCAGGGCTTCCGGGTCGGCAAACTCGTGCGGTTCGGCTACGCCGCCCTGACCCCACAGGCGGACAGTATGCTGTTCCGCCGCGGCGAAACGCTCCCCGTCCACGAGTTCCACCACTGGGACACTACCGCGAACGGCGACGCCTTCACCGCTCGGAAAGCCGATGGCCGGAGCTGGCCCTGCGGCTTTGCAAATGAGCATTTCTATGCGGGCTTCCCGCATTTGTATTGGGCGGGCACTTCCCTGCCCCGGCGGTTCGTGACCGCCGCCCGATCTTATCTTCAAAAGGAGCCGAACCCATGACAGAACCGGAACTGAACCAGCTTCTTTCCACCATCACCCCGCCTGACGAAGCGGCCCGCGCCGCCGCCCACGCCCACTGGGCCAGCCTCGCAAAACCCTTGGGCGGCCTCGGTGCGCTGGAAACGCTGCTGGAAGAAGCCGCCGCGCTGACC
>ERZ1032250.75-NODE-75-length-15916-cov-5.624236_pt1 | contig 15916 bp, 10 predicted proteins | sample MGYA00516698_ERZ1032250 | MGnify/ENA primary metagenome ERZ1032250 (study PRJEB33719, sample SAMN04261350) | wastewater metagenome | biome: periurban shantytown; feature: human; material: feces | host: Homo sapiens | place: Peru: Lima | collected 2012-01-15 ...
CGGCTTGCGCAACACCAATCCCAGCAGCAGCGAAGGAATCAGGAACAAGGCGAGGTACACCATGTCGAGCAGGTATTCGTTACCGTATGATCCGGCCATGGCGGCGTGCATGGCGTCGATGGCGTGCGGGAACGGTAGGAACGGGTACAGTATTTGGAAGAATTTCGGCAGTGTTTCGATGGGGAATGTGCCGCCCGATCCGGCTACCTGCGTCACCAGCAGCACTACGGCTATGGCTTTGCCGATGTCTCCGAACGATACGGTGAGCGTGTATACGATGTTCGAGAACACGAGCGCGGCAAGCCATCCTACGGCGAGGAATTGCAACGCGTGATTCGCCTGCACGCCTAGGAAGTACATGTCGCCTAGGCATACCAGCGTGCCTTGCAATAGTGCCAGCAGCAGGAAGATCGTGTAGCGTCCAAAATACTCGTGGCGCAGTTGCAATCCCCAGCGTGAGGCGTTTCCCGGGCCGGATGGTCCGGCGATGCGCGGCAGGGTATCACCCAATCCCAGCACATGCGCTTTTTCACGGTCCGAGATCGTTACTTTCAGCATGGCGCAGAGGATGATCGCGCCCACCCAGATGGACAGGATCGTGTAGAACGGTGCCATGGCCGAACCGTAGTTTGCAATCGGGTATATGGCTACGCGATGCAATGCGACGGGTGCGGAAATCAATGTGGATAGTGTGGATGCGTTGGACGCGGTCAACGATTTGAGCTCATTCGAGTTTTCCGCGCCATTGTCGCTTGAATTCATCGCGGTGATCAGCGTATTCAGCGTTGTGGCCGAGGAGTTGAGTTTGGTCGCTATGCCGTCAAGCGTGGAGCGGATGGATGCGATGTTCGTTCCCACGTTGCTTGTTACATCATTCAGACTGTCCGTTGTGCCGCTGAGCTGACTGATCACGTTGCCGGTCTGTGAGATCAGGGTGCCGACCGATGATGCCAATGCGTCGATTTTCGGTTTGACGTTTGCGGAGTAGTCGTCGTGCACGGTGCTGATCGACTGTTTGGCGCTGGTGATCTGGCTGCGGATTTCCGCGTGCGATTGTGCTGCTGAGGCTGTGTTCTGCGTGATTTGCTTTGAAGCGTTGTCGAGGCGCTGCGCGAGTTTCTGCGTATCGCCTTGGGCCGCGGTCAGCAAGGTGATTTCACGGTCGATGGCGTCCAGCAGCGGCTGTTTGGCTTTGTCGCTGTCGGGTAGTTGCTCCACCGATGTGCGCATATGCTGCAGGCTGGCGAGGTACGTATCGTATACGGATTGGCTTTCGGCGACCTGATCGCTCAGTGTTTTCAACTGTTGTGCGGCTTCGGCGGAGTCCTTGCCCAATGCGTCGAAGGCTTTATCCGCCTTGTTCGCCACCGCGTCGAGTGCGGACGAGGCCTGGTTGAGCGCGGTGTTTACGGAGCTGGTGATGCTCTTGCCGGCTGCGGTTAGCGAGGTGGCGCCTGATTTGCCTTGCTTCAGCGTGTTTTTGGCTTGTTTGCCCGCAACGGTTGTGGATTGGAGCAGCTGGTTTGTGGAGTCTACGATGTCGTTGGCCGAGCCGAGCAGCTGCGAGTATGCGGCTACTTGCTGCGAGGCGCCGGTCAGCGTACTCACCATGGTGTTGAGGTTGCTGTTGAGATTTTCCATGTACTGCGCCATTTGGGGGCTTTTGGAGTAGCGCAGTACGTTCGACGCCAGGTCGAGACCGATCTGGGCGATGGTTTTGGCGAAGGTCTTGTCGATGGTGTTGACCACGGTTGTGGCGCCCTGATCGGTGATATGCGGGGCGATGGGGTTGATTTTCTCGTTCAGATAGTATTTGAGCTGCGCGTGCTTGATGTTGGTGGAGAACAACGTCATCATGTCGGCGCTGAACTGTTTGGGGATGACGATCGCCGCATAATAGTCGCCTGATTTCACGCCGTCGATGGCCTTGTCACGGCCTACGAACTGCCAGTCGAGCTGGTTGTTGGCGCGTAGCGTGCTGATGATGGTCTCGCCCACGTTGATGCGTACCGGTACGAGTTCCGACTTGTAGCCTTTGTCGGTGTTCGCCACGGCGACTTTCAACGCTTTGGTGTTGCCGTAGGGATCCCAACTGGCCGCGATGTTGAACCAGGCGTATAGTGCCGGCACCACCACTAGTCCCATGGAGACGATGACGGCGATCACGTTGCGGGTGGCATGGCATATGTCCCGTTTGAAAATGCCCCAGATCAGTTTCACTGCTCGTCTCCTTTCTCGTGCGCCAGCGCATGCACGGCATGATGCATCGGCTTGTAATGCATGTCCGGCCGGAACAGCAGGTTCTCGTGCAGGATCGCGCTGCGGAATTCGTCTGCGCTCATCGCTTCTTCGCCAAGGAAGTTGGCATACCGTTCACGCAGATATTCCACCACGATGAGGTATACGTCGATCACGATGATCGAAATGATCCAGCCGAGCAGCATGGCGAGTTTCATCCGCGTGATGAACAGCAGTAGCAGGAATGCGAACGGCAGCACGGTGAGCAGCAGGAATCCTCCGCGCACCAACCGCGGGTATAGGCGGAAGAAGTGAAGCGCCCGCTGGGAAATGACTTCGGGGTAGTCTTCGGCGAACTGTTGCGCGGCGGCGGTGAACTTCAGCGGCTCCACAGTGCCTTCGTTGTGCTCGGTGATCATCAGATCGGTATCCGCCAGGCGGTTGTCGAACAGGCGGTTGAGGTTCAACGCCAGCTTGCGGACCACCAAGCCGATGAACAGCGCCACAGGCAGATACCAGAACAGCGAGAGCATGTCGAGCCAGTAGTGGTTGGCGTACATGCCGCCGATAGGCCCGCGCATGGCGTTGATGCCGTAGGTGAAGGGCAGGAACGGTTTCAAACGGCGGAAGAACTCGGGCATCATTTCGATGGGGTAGAGGCCTGCGGCGCCTGGTATCTGGATGATCACCAGAATCACGGCGATAGCTTTGCCGATATGCCGGAACGCCACGGCAAGCGCGTAGATGATGTTCACGTATACGAATGAGGCGAATACGCCGGCGAGAACGAATAGGAACGGGTGCTCGCATTGGATACCCAGCGCGAGATCGCCGATCGTGGCGATGATCGCCTGCAGGAATCCGACGGTGACGAATAGCAGCCAGCGTCCCATGTAGCCTTGGCGAGGCGTGTATTTGCGGATTTTCTCATCGCGGTCCACTTCAAGCTTGTAGATCGCGACGAGCACGAATCCGCCGACCCACAGCGCAAGATTCGTGTAGAACGGCGTGACCGCGGAACCATAGTTTTCCACGGGGTACAGCACTTTTTCATCCAAGTGCACCGGCTCGCCTACGAACGAGCCGATCTCATTGGCGTTCAGGCCGAGCATTTCGGAAAGCTGCTGGAACATGCGCGAACTGCTGAGCGAAGCCACGTCGGTGCGCGTGGTGCTGAGCTGCTTGCTGAGATTGGCAAGCTGGGTTTGCGTGCCGGCGAGGGTGGCGTTCGTCTGGCTGACGGTGCGTGAAAGCTGATCGAGCAATCCGTTGCCCTGTTTCAGTGTGCCCTGCAGCATGGTGAGTGTTCCGGCCAACGAACCATTGGCCAGGCTCAGCGTATCGAGACCGGTGTTGAGATTCGGCATGACGGCGCCGGTGAGGTTTGCGCGTGCCTTTGCCATTGCCGCGGTGCCGTTGCTCGACAGGCTGGTGATGTCGCTGTTGAGCGCGGTTGCCGTGTTTTTGCCTGAAGTGATGATCGACGTGGTGTCATGGTCGAAGGCGTTGATGCGTTGCTGTTGGAATGTCAGCTGTTTGCGTGCTTCACTGATCTGAGCCGAAAGATTCTTATATGTTTGGCTGTCCGGGTCCAGGCCGCTGGCCTTCAGCGCGTTGTCCATGCCGTCGAGTGCTTCGCCGGCGGTGGAGTTGACGCCGCGCATGCTGCTGGACACTTGGCTGAGCGCGTCCTGCGTGGTGTTCAGACCGTTGAGCATGGTGCCGGTGACGTTGCCGACGGTGACTTGCAGACCGGAAAGCTGTGTGCTGCCGTTGTCGAGCGCGCCGGTCAGCGTGGTTGAAAAACGTTGGGTCTGTGCTCGTGTTTGGGCAAGCAGATCGGATGTGTTCGTGATGGTATCGAGCGCATCGTCGATTTCCGAGGCGAGCGCGGTATTGGTCTGTTTGGCCGAGTCGATGGTCGTGGTGGCTTTGTCGAGCGTGGATCGTGTGCCGCCTAGTTGTTGTTGGACGGTTTCCAACTGGTTGATGGTGTCGTTCAGATTGTTGACGACGTCGCTTTGTGCCGTGTGCAGGCTGTCTGTGGTGTTGCCTGCCGCAGCTTTCACCTGTTTCGCCACGGCGTCGGCCACGCTGGACACGAATGTGGCGTTGATTTGCTCGTCGATGGTGGTTGCGCCCGTATCGGTGATTTTCGGGGCGATGGCGTTCATTTTTTCGTTGATATAGTACGTGATTGACGGCTGGTTTTTCTCGCCGGTCACCGTGCCGATCAAACTGGAGCTGAAGTCTTTCGGCAGTACGATCGCAGCATAGTATTTGCCGGCTTTCACGCCGTCGACGGCATGTTGTTTGCTGACGAAACGCCATCCGAGCTGACGGTTCGACTTGAGCTGGGTGACGGTTTGCTGGCCGGCGTTGAGATGACCGACCAGCGTGGAGGTGGTGCCTTCGTCCTCATTGGCTACGGCGACTTGAATATTGCCGGTATTCGCGTAAGGATCCCAGTTGGCCAGGATGTTGCACCATGCGTACAGCGAGGGAATGATGGCCACGCCCATGGTGACGACGAGTGCCACCGGATTCCTGAGGATCCTTTTCACATCACGAAGGAAGATGGCGAAGACTGTGTGCATCACACCTCCTGAACCCGTGTGCCGAGTGCGGCGCTGCGCGGGTGCATCGGTTTCTGCCTGCGCGGCTCCGTTGCTACCTAATCCAACGATCATTCTATGCCGTCCACTGGGACGTGCAAGCAAAGCAGCTGAGCAAATTACGCTATTTGACACATAAAACGGTCATGAACCGACGTGTGAAGGGTTGCAGAGCATTTGCTGGTCGCATGGGTTTGCAGTGTGCTTCTATAATGAGCGGAATCAGGCGAATGAGCTGTCGCACAGTACGAGGGGAGAATCTGTTGGCATCACATGGCAGGCGTGTGCAATCGCGCGGAACGCGCAACGTCGTTATTATCCTGGCTTGTATCGCCGTTGCGATTGGCATGGCAATCGTATGCGGATTGACGTTCTATCAGCAGGCACGGTCCGTCAAAAGCCATGAGAGCCAGGCGGTTGCGGCGCTATCCGGTATTTCCGGTTCCGAAGTGCTCAAAGACGGGGGCATTTCGTCCACAGCCATCACGCAGGCCCAGGATCACACCGCCAAGGCGAAGAGCATCGCACACGGGCCTTTGTGGAGCATTGCCAGTGTGTTGCCGGGCGTAGGCAATGATGTGAAAACCGTGCGAGGCATGACCGAAGTCTTGGATGATCTGACCCAGCGGTCGCTTCCTACAATCAGCAGCATGTCCCATAAACTCGCCACCGCACAGTTGAACAGCCAGGACGGCGTGCTCAACTTGAAACCGCTTGTATCCATACAATCCGATTTCGCCACAGTGAGCACGCGGATGAAGCATCAGCTGGACACATATGATTCCCTGCCCACGCCGAAAATTGGCATGATCGCCAACGCGTACCGGCAAGGTAAGGAGCGTCTTGCCTCCGTTGTCGGCGCCGTCGATCATCTCAATAGCGTCATGCAGATGATGCCTGCGATTCTCGGGCAGAACGGTGCCAGAACCTATCTGATCGCCGTGCAGACTACATCCGAACAGCGTTCCGGCGGTGGCTTGGTGGGCTCCGTTGGCACATTGCAAGCCAACCAGGGGAACGTAAGTGTCGGTGAATTCCGTGCGGACGCTGAACTGATCAACGGTGGCAACGGCAATGCCGAGGAATACGCCGTATTCAACGGCCCTTTGGCGTTCTCGCTGGATGTCAGAGACACCTTCGCCGTTCCGAATCTTAAGCGTAACGCCGAAATGCTCGCGGCCACCTGGCAACGATCCCCGTATGCAAGCGACGTTGACGGCTTCATCGCCATTGATCCTGTATTTATTCAGGAAATGGTGAAGCTCAATGGCAACGTCACCCTGCAGGACGGTACGGTGCTTACTGGAAACAACACGGCACAGTACCTGCTGAACACCATTTACAAGGAAGTCCCCATAGCGCAGCAGGACGCCTATTTCGAATACATTGCGCAAACGGTGGTGAACGAGGCCTTCGGCAATATGAATACCCAAAAAATGCTGGCCATGGCCAACAGCATCGGCGACCTGATCGAACAACGCCACTTCTACGCCTACACCACGCACGCGGACGAGACGAAATACTTCCAGGAATCCGGCATCTCTGGCAAGGAAAGCACCCCGCAGGTTGGCATCTACCTCAACGAGCAGAACCCCTCGAAGCTTGGATGGTATATCGACCGCAAAGCCACAGTGACCAAGACCGCAACCAACAAGGACGGTTCAAGAAGCTACCACGTGAAGTACACGCTGACCAACACCCTGACCGACAGCGAGATAGCAAGTGCTAACACGTACATCCTCGGCGGCGTACAGAAAGGCGTCGAGAACAAGCCGGTGGCGGAGAGTGGAACTTCAGTGCAGCGCATGCTCTTCTATGCTCCGGCAGGCGGTTCGATCGGCAAAATCTCCTCAAAGGGGGATGTGCGCGACCAGCGTGAGACCACGATGGACGGCAAGCAGCTCACAACCAGCGTTGCCTATCTCGCACCCGGCGAAAGCGTGACCTTCGAATTCGACGTAACCACCTCGCCTAAGGCGCCCGCCGAACTGACCATCGACCAGACACCGTCAGGCAAACTGCGCAACGAAGTCGATTACCAATATTGATCGCCGCGTCATTGCGAACATCATGAAGCCAAGCGCCCGGCAGCCGTATCACACAGTTGCCGGGCGCTTTAGCGATGGCGAATGTTGTCACATGACAAGTGGGATAGGGTTGGGCGATAATGGAGGCATGACTATTGCAACACCGGAACGTTACGCACAGATGCTGGACGCTGCCCGTCGTGGCGGGTACGCATACCCCGCAATCAACGTGACCAGCACACAGACCCTGAACGCCGCCCTGCAGGGTTTCGCCGAAGCGGAATCCGATGGCATCATCCAAGTCTCCGTAGGCGGTGCCGCCTACCTGTCCGGCCAACGCGTGAACGACCGCGTCACCGGTTCGCTTGCCTTCGCGGCCTTCGCCCACGAAGTCGCGGCGAAATACCCCAACATCACCATCGCCCTGCACACCGACCATTGCGCCAAACAATACCTGGACGAATGGGTGCGTCCACTGCTCGATCATGAAGCCGAACAGGTGCGGCACGGTCAGGAGCCGACATTCCAATCGCACATGTGGGACGGTTCCACAGTGTCGCTGGATGAAAACCTCGACATCGCCGAAGAGCTTCTCGACAAATCACAAGCCGCACACACCGTGCTGGAAATCGAAATCGGCGCGGTCGGCGGCGAAGAAGACGGGCACAGCGCCGAAATCAACGACAAGCTCTACTCCACCCCGGCACAGGGCATCGCCGTCGCGCAACGCCTGGGACTCGGCGAACGCGGGCGTTACATGGCCGCCTTCACCTTCGGCAACGTGCACGGCGCATACAAGCCCGGCGTGGTCAAACTGCGCCCGGAACTGCTCGATGAGATCCAGACCACGCTCGCGCTCGCGGTTCAGGCCGGTGAGATACCCGATCCCTCACACACGCTGGATGTCGCTCCGGGCAAGCCGTTCGCCCTGGTGTTCCACGGCGGTTCTGGTTCCACGCCGGAAGAGATTGCACAGGCTGTGAACTATGGCGTGGTGAAGATGAACATCGATACCGACACGCAGTACGCGTTCAGCCGCGCGGTGGCCGGGCACATGTTCTCCCACTATGATGCCGTGCTCAAAATCGACGGTGAGGTGGGCAACAAGAAGATGTACGACCCGCGTTCGTGGGGACGCGAAGCGGAAAGCGCCATGGCCGCACGCGTGGTGGAAGCTTGCAGGCAGCTTGGCAGCGCGGGCAAGGCGTTGAAGTAATGTGATGCCGCACGCGCCGTGTACTGCATGCGGCGCGTGGCGGCACGGCGGGTGTGTCGCGTTGTATAAGACGAAAACGATGGAACTGACTAGTTTCAACGGCCGATCGGTGCATATCCGGCAGATATCCGGTAGAGGGCGCAGGGTAGTCTTTGTAAGGCCTTGGGTAAGGCTTTGAGGCGAAATCGCATACGCGCGGAGGTGCAACAACATGCCTGGAATTGTTTTGATCGGTGCCCAGTGGGGAGACGAGGGCAAAGGCAAGGCAACGGATCTGATCGGCACGAAGGTCGACTACGTCGCCCGCTTCAACGGCGGCAACAACGCGGGCCATACCGTGGTGGTCGGCGACGAATCGTATGCGCTGCACCTGCTGCCCTCTGGCATCATCAGCCCGAACGTGACCCCGGTGATCGGCAACGGTGTGGTTGTCGACCCCGAAGTGCTGTTTGAGGAGATCGACGGTTTGGAAAGCCGCGGCGTGGACTGCTCTCGACTGCTGGTAAGCGAAGCCGCACACGTAATCGCTCCGTACCATCGCACGCTGGACAAGGTGACCGAGCGCTTCCTTGGCAAGCACAAGATCGGTACCACCGGCCGCGGCATCGGCCCGGCATACGCCGATAAGATCAACCGCGTCGGCATCCGCGTGCACGATCTGTTCAACGCCAAGCACCTGCGCGACAAGGTCGAAGCGAGCCTGCACCAGAAGAACCTTATGCTGGTCAAGCTGTACAACCGTCGCGCCGTCGACGTGGATCAGACCACCGACGAACTGCTTGCGCTGGGCGAGCGTCTGAAGCCGTATGTGGCCAACACCTCCCTGGTGCTGAACAAGGCGCTGGACGAGGGCAAGAACGTGCTGTTCGAAGGCGGCCAGGCCACCATGCTGGATGTGGACCACGGCACGTATCCGTTCGTGACCTCCTCCAACCCAACCGCAGGCGGCGCCTGCACCGGTACCGGTGTTGGCCCCACGCGCATCAACCGTGTGATCGGCGTTGCCAAGGCATACATCACCCGCGTGGGCGAAGGCCCGTTCCCGACCGAACTGTTCGATGAATCCGGCGATTGGCTGCGCGAGCAGGGCCACGAGTATGGTGTGACCACCGGCCGTCCGCGTCGTTGCGGCTGGGCCGATACCGTGGTGAACCGCTACGCCGCCCGCGTCAACGGCTTGACCGATATCGTGCTCACCAAACTCGACGTGCTCACCGGTCTGAAGGAAATCCCGATCTGCGTGGCATACGACGTTGACGGCGAGCGTCACGACGAAATGCCGACCGATCAGGCCGCATTCACCGCGGCCAAGCCGATTTACGAAACCATGCCGGGTTGGACTGAGGATATCTCCACCTGCCATAGCTTTGATGAGCTGCCGGCGACCTGCCAGGCGTATGTAAAGCGCTTGGAGGAGCTGAGCGGCTGCCGTATCTCCGCAATCGGCACCGGTCCGCAGCGTGACCACATCATCCAGATCAACTCGCTGATCGACTGATTCCCGCGATCTGCGTGGCTACGATTGGTGCCGGCTGGCTTTGTGCCTTGCCGGCACTTTTCATTATGCGTGCGAAACATGGTGAGCCTACGCGCGCGGCCAAATCCTCCCAGAATGTCCGATTCCCCCGAATTAGTCAAACAGGCTCGGATCTGCATGACGCGGTTGTCCGATTCTGGTGAATCGGTCATGCAAGGAGGGTTGCACGGCGCATGGTTGTCCGTTTCTCCCGAATCGGTCACACGATGTGTGCAGCTGGGGCTGCTAATGTCCGATTCGGCCGAATATGCCATGTATGGTCGGAATTAGTGACTGCGTATTTCCGATTCTCCTGAATCGGTCATCCATGAAGGGATCTGCGGCGCGTGGTTGTCCGTTTCTCCCGAATCGGTCAATCAGGCAACCGGGCAATCAGGCAACCAGGCAATCGGACACCGGAGGATGCACAATAGCCATAAGGAGGCGAGCAAGCGATGGCAGGGCAGAATGATATGAGCATGGCGCAGCATATCGAGCGGATGATTCCGTTGTTCAACCGTATGAAGTGGAAGATGGCGGCGATCGGCATTGGCGTCGGCCTTGTCTCCGGTCTTCTGGTGGTTCTGTACCGTCTCGGCATCGAGAACTGCACCCGGTTCGCGCGTTGGATGTATGCGCAGATTCGTGTGAATCCGTGGCTGATTGTTCCGTGGGCGTTTGCTGCGCTGGTGGTCGGCCTGCTGATTGCCTGGATGATCAGCAGTGAGCCTATGGCGTCGGGCAGTGGCATTCCGCAAACAGACGGCGTGGTGCTTGCCGGGTTGAGGATGCGATGGCAGACGATTCTGCCGGTCCGTTTTGTCGGTGGCTTGCTGGGTGCCGCGTTTGGTTTGTCGCTGGGCCGTGAGGGGCCGTCGATTCAGATTGGTGCGTCGGGCGCGCAGTTTTTGTCGCATCGGTTGCGTGGCAAGCGTCGTGAGGATGTGCAGGAGCATTATGTGGTGACCGCCGGTGCGGCAGCTGGTCTGTCTGCGGCGTTCAGTGCCCCGCTGTCTGGCATGATGTTTGCGTTGGAGGGCATTCATCGTAGTTTCTCGCCGGTGATTCTCATGGGTGCCACCGCGGCTTCACTCACCGCCGATTTCGTGTCGAAATACTGTTTCGGCTTGCGTCCGGTGCTTGACTTCGGTTCGATCGCGCAACTGCCGCTCGGTGAATATGTGTGGCTGATTCCGCTGGGATTGCTTGCCGGCTTGGTTGGTTCGCTGATGAACCGTTCCCTGCTCGGTTTCCAAACGTTGTACGGCAAACTGCCGGCGTGGAGTCGTCCGTTGGTCGCGTTGGCGATTGCGTTGCCGGTGGGTATTTGGCTGCCGGATGTGCTTGGCGGTGGCTCGAATCTTATTGGTATGGCTGAGCATGCCACTACCGGGCTTGGCATGTTGTGTGTGCTGTTTGTGGCGAAGCTGCTGTTTACGAGTACGAGTTTTGGTTCTGGTGCGCCTGGCGGTATTTTTATGCCGATTCTTGCCGTGGGTTCGTTGGCTGGCGGTATTTGTGGTGTTGCGGCGCAACGGTTGTGTGGTGTGAGCGACGGAGCGGTGGCTGTGTTTGCGGTGTGCGTGATGACTGGCGTGCTGGCGGCTTCGGTGAAGACTCCGATCACTTCGATTCTGCTGGCTGTTGAGATGTCTGGCACGTTGACGCATATGCTGCCGGTCGCGGCAGTGGTGTTCATTGCCATGCTGGTTTCGGATGTGCTGCATACCCGGCCGATTTACGATGCGCTGTTGGATCGGTATATGCGTGCGCAGAAGTTGGATGTGCAGGCTCCGAACGCTATAGGCAATGGTGTGTTGGAGTTGCCGTTGGAGATGGGGTCTCAGGCAGATGGCAGACGGATTCGTGATGTTGATTGGCCGTCCGGCTGTTTGGTGATCGGGCTTCGTCGTGGGGAGCGTGAGATTGTGCCGCGTGGCGATACGGTGTTGCGTGGTGGTGATTATCTGATTGTGTTGTTCAGTGGTGAGGATGAGCGGACTGTGCGTTTGGCGTTGCATGATTTGTGCGATGTGGATGTGTGATTCCGGTGCATTGTTTTCAGTCTGATTGGCGGGTTTGGCGGTTTGGCGCTTGCCGCGCGGTTTATGTTCCTGCATGCGTGCGTTTGCATGGTGACTGTGTTGCGTTGGATGGGAATGGGCTGGAGTCTGTGCTCTGGCATTGAACCGTGTACACTCGGAACGGAATAAAGGCGAATGCATGGGCTGTGCGGGTTGTCGCATGGTTTTGCGGGCGGCGTGGTTTGAAGGATTCGGCCGGGTCAATGAGGTCGCGGCGGGATCGCGGCGTTTCCCGTTTCGCCGTGAAGTAGAGACGATTGAGACGAAAGCAAGCAGGTCGGATGGAATCACGGAAGAATGATGGGTGTGACGGTGGTGATGCTGTTGACGCCTGGCAGGGTGTGCAGCATCTTGATATGCCGGATTTGGATATACCGAATCTTGGCGAGATCACTTCGACGTTTGAGCCGGTAACCGATGTGGCTCCGCCTCATGCCGATGCTTCCGCATTGGTCGCGTCCCCGATCCCCTCAGTGTCCGATTCTCCCGAATCGGACACACGTGGTGGTACTGGTGGTGCTGGGTTGTCCGATTCTGCCGAATCGGACACTTTGGCTGCCGCGTATGCCGCCTCTGCCGCATCGCGCCCGCAGGCGAAGCCGGCGGCGTTCACCGCCCAGCCCAAGGAACCGGGTTTGTCCACGCAGGAGATGAGCGAGGTGCATGCTCGCTCCTATGCTGCGGCGATTCCGCATCCCACAGGTGCCGCTGCTGCCGAACAGCCGCCGCAGATTCCGCTTGCTCCGGTTAAGCGTGTGCAGGCGCAGTTCAATCCGCTTGCGGATCTGCTGTTGTACCTGGTGGTGTTTGTCGGCGGTTGTATCGGTACCGCTATGCGTTTTGGCCTTGCCGAGGCGTTTCCTTCGCCGCTTGCCCGCCGTGGTGTGCTCAGCGCGTTTCATGTTGCCACGTTCGGTGCCAATATGGTTGCGTGCCTGGTGCTTGCCATGGTCACTATTTGTATGTCGCATGCGTCGTGGCTGACTCGGCGTGTGAAGCAATTGGTGTCGAAGGGTGTGGGCTTGGGCGTGTGTGGCGGCTGTTCCACGCTTTCCACGTTGGGTATTGAGGAGTTGGCTTCGCTGCGTGGTGGCGAGATCGGTGGCACGGTGTTGTATGTGCTGGTCACGTTTGCCTGTGGTGCGTTGTGCTCGGTTCTTGGCGTTAAATTGGGTTTGCTGTTGACTGCTCGCCGGAAGTCTCAGGTGTTGCAGGAGGCGGTGCGGAATGCCATGCGTAGTGATGGTGATTCTGGTCCGGTGATTGAGGGCGTGCCGCAGAATGTGGTTGAGCGTTTTGCTTCGGGGGATTCCACTGCTTCGGTGGATGCCGAGGCGCTTATCGCTGCGGAGTCTCCGATTGTGGTTGATAAGCCTGTTGCTGTGCCGAGCGAGTCGTCTGATATGCGTGTTGATGGTGCTATCAGCAGTGTTGGCGAGGGTGTGGCGACTGGGGTTCCTGCTTTTGAGCCTGCGCCTGTTACTGATGAGATTCCGTTGGTGGGTGATTTGGCGACCGGTGAGGTGGTCGAGGTTTCTGCGGCGTTGCCGATGCGTGGTTCTGGTTCTGCCGGTTCTGCTGCTGTTTCCACGGGTGAGATTCCTGTGGTCGCTTCGGCTGATGCGTCGGAATCTCGTGACGGGGGGAGGGCGTGATGGCGACGTTTGTGATGGTTTGCGTGTTCGGTGGCTTGGGCGCGGTGACTCGTTTTATCGTGGACACGTCGGTGCGCCGTTGGTGGAAGAATCGGCTGTTCCCTCTGGCCACGTTCATGATCAATTGTCTTGCCGGTTTTTGCGCGGGCATTGCCGCGGCCGGGTATGTCAACGGCGAGGTGGATTATGCCACGCGCACGCTGTTTGTGGTCGGTTTCCTTGGCGGATTCTCCACGTTTTCCACCTTGATCAACGAAGTGATGGCGTTGCTTCGCGGCAAGCAGTTCGCCATGGCTGGGTTGTATTGCCTGCTGTCGATGGTGGTTCCGGTGTTGTGTACCGTAGCCGGCTGGGGTGTGGCCAGCCTCGCGTACTGAGGCGCGTGTCTGGCTGTAGTTTAGACGCCATTGCGGCGTTGTCGGCCCTGCTTTGCTTACCTGACTGCTAGGTGCGGTCTACTGTTCCGCAGGCCACTGTTCGAACCAGTCGAGTAGCTGGTCAACGCTTGCGTCGCTCCAATCCGCCATGCGCGGGCCGCCGAGCTCGCGGTTGTATGGCTGGTCGAATACGACCACATGCTGGCCGACTTCACGTAGTACGGCGATGTTGGCGGGCGAGTCGTCGATGTGCACGGTGGCTTGGATGCTGTCTTTCAGTCCGGCGAAGCAGAGCGACATGTAAGGGATGTTGTTGTCGTCGAGCCATTTGGCGGTGTCGGAGACGACGATGCGATGCTGCCCGGATACGAACAGCCGGTGCGTGACGATGCGGATGTACACGTGTTCGTCGGCCAGTCGTTGCAAGGCGTGTGCGACGCCTGGAATGGGCTGCATGGTCGCGTAGAGGTGCTCCTCTTCGGCTGCCTTGTGGGCTGCGATGTATTCGGATTTGCTGGCGAATGGCCAGCCGTCGTTGTCGGTGAGTGCGTATCGTGTGTTTGCGGGGATGGTCTGCGGGTCCATACGGCCGGTGCGTACCAGGTAGTCGCGCATGGCGCCCGCATAGTCGGCGCACACGCCGTCCAGATCCAGGTTGAGTACCCGGTATCCGCTTATGCCGACCTGCTGGTTGGCGTATTGTTCCGGAATCGTTGGCGATGTCCCCATGTCACCCTCCATTTCACTGTTTCACAGTATGTTTCACGCCATGCTGCTGTCTGGTCGTTGGCCGTCCGTCGTTTTGACGAACCGTCATCCTGTACCTCGTCGCGGTATCGGCTATCTGCAATCGTATCGTGCGTAATGCCGGTCGCAACGTTCCGCACGAATGGCTATACCGGACAGATCATCTACCTGCTATTGCCCTGATCCCGCTGTCGTGGCATCGGTGGCGGTTAGTGTCGGCACCACCTGTTCCACAAAGCGGTCGCATTCGTTCCTATGCGTGGATGGGTAGGTGAATCGCACTGCACGGATGGCGCCAGCGGACACCATTTCGCGAATATAGGTGATGGTGCCGTTTTCCTCCCATGTCGCGGTGAACTCGCTATCGAGTATCTGCTGGTAGGAAACCGAATGGCCGGCCGTGGCCTGCTTGAACGCGGAGATCACCGTTTCATTCAACGCGTTGTTCGACCCCCATGCGGCAATGGTCATGCCGGTCTGACCATCGGTGAACGTGCGCCCGTCACCGTCGGCTGATTCAGCCTGCCATGTGAATCCAGACGGTATCGTGACCGCATAGCCGAACCGTGCATTGAGGTAGCGCCCATCCGCAGGCGGTTGCGTATCCTGTTGCTGCGCTGTGGCCTTCTTCGATGTCTTGCCCGTTACCGGTGTGGAATTCTGGCTGTTGTTCGCAGGTGTCTCGTCTTTAGCGCCTGCGCTGCTCGAAGAGGAACTACTGGCGTCTGAGCCCGAGACGGTGCCGTTGGCGCTCGCCATCATGCGTACGATGCCGACGCCGCTGAACACTACCACGATGCACGCCAGTATTGCGATTGCGATCGCGGTCACCGGGTGCTTGCGGGATTTGCCGGGATCATGGGCGCCATTCGTAGCTGTGGCTTTCTTCGTGAATTTGCCTGTGGAACGCTTTGCGGCGGCTGGTTTGGATCCTTTCCTGCTGACTTTGTCTTTGGTGCTGTTGCGTTTTTTCTTGCGTTTTCCGCTGCCTTTTCCGCTGCCGTGGTCGCCGGAATCGTTGGCATACGAGTCGTTACCGTACTGATCGTAGGGATCGTATGCGGGCTCGTAGGTGCTTTGGCGTTCAAACTCCTGTTCGAACTCCTCCACCGGTGTCGGCGCGCCTTGCTGCGGGTATCCGGAACCGCCGTAGTTTCCCGTCAGCCCCTGCGGTAACGGCAACGTCGCCTGACTGCCGGTCTCCCACCCGCAGACGGCGCAGAATCTGGCGTTGGGAACGAGCGCCTGGCCGCATTGCTCGCAGAACTCTTCGGTCATTGATGTTCCCCTCTCGCGTGCTCGGTTCCCTTGGGTGTGCTGCGTCTCTCTTGGCTTAGGGATTACCTTGCCCTCCAGCTTAGCGAACACCGTGGCTCTGTGATCTGCGGTGTTACCGGGAACCTAGTGGGAAATAGCGGGAAGTAGCGGGGTGCTTTTCTAT
>ERZ1032250.92-NODE-92-length-14407-cov-11.543269_pt1 | contig 14407 bp, 8 predicted proteins | sample MGYA00516698_ERZ1032250 | MGnify/ENA primary metagenome ERZ1032250 (study PRJEB33719, sample SAMN04261350) | wastewater metagenome | biome: periurban shantytown; feature: human; material: feces | host: Homo sapiens | place: Peru: Lima | collected 2012-01-15 ...
GTTTTGGCGGGATAACTGTGTCGGTGACGATGACGATGTAGTAGTTCTGTCCAGACATGTCATGCCATTCGCAGGGACGTCCGATGAATTCGACCGTTTCGCCGCCCTTCAACGATTCCAGTTCCTTGCGGATCCGGCCGGTCGACGGCATGAGGGAGACGAAACGCGCCTCGTCGCCCTCGAACCAGCAGGCGCGGACGGTTTTGATGCGTCTGCCTCCGGTGAGGTTGAGCGTGGAACGTGGGCAGGCGGGCGGGATCTTCACCCTGCCGATCTGCGGGCACACTCCGATGCCGCCGTTCCGTGGCAGTAGCGCTTTCCAAGAGCGGTTGTTCGTGGTGGCCATGTTCTCCTACTCCTTATCTTCCTTGAGGGTTCCCTGCGGTTGGCCGAACACTTTCTCCCGGTTCGTCGGATCGAGGTTGGTCGCGCAGCCGCTCATCGCCGTGGTCAGATTCTGCTGGGCTTTGGTCAAAGCGTCGTAATCATCCGACTTGGAGTCCACGAGTCGTTTCGCGGTTTCGTACGCGGCTTTGAGATCGCCGCAGCCTTGCGTGCCGGACAGGTTGTCCTGTTTGATGGTGGCGACCTCACGCGCGGTGTTGTCCAATCCGGACGAGAGGTCGTCACGTCTCGCCTCGATGCCGGCCTGCATGGCTTGCGGATACCATTCGCGTGCGAGGCTGCGGATTGTGTCGATGTCCTTCTGCTGGCCGATCGCGTCGTACAGGTCCGTCGCTTCGGCGAGGTCCTGACGGTTGTGCCGGTACAGCAGGTTGCCGAGCGTGTCGACGTTCGAGTTCTCCGGCGCGTTCAACAGGTCGCGTACGTCGTCGGCGATCTGTTCCGCGTCGCCGGTGAACATGGATTGTGCCTGCTGTTGCAGGCTGCCGGACGGTTTCGTCGTCTTCTTTTTCTTGTTCTGTTTGTGGGATCGTGTCTGTGTGGATTGGCTGGATTGCGGCGTGGACGTCGCGGACGTCTGCTGTTTCCATGGGTTGGCGGCCAGGACCATGACGGTGATGGCGATGATGGCGATCGCGCACCAGACGGCCGCCTGTTTCTTCGATTCGGGCGTGGACGCCTGACGGTGTTTGTTCTTTCCCATTGTTGTGCTCCTTTCCCGTTTGTCAGAGGCTTGAGTCGTTGTTCGGCAGACTGTTGTCGTTGGTTTCCGGTGGCACGTACCATCCGCCGGAGTTGCCGTTGGATGTTCCGCCATTGTTGTTGTTCGTGGTTCCTCCGCCGTTGCCTTGCGGCACGCTGGTGGAGCCTGAGCCGGAAGAGCCGGAGGAGCGGCGGTATTGCGGTGTCGGCGCGGGCATCGTCTGCTGTTGCTGTTGCGGGGCTTGCTGTTGGGCTTGGGCCTGCGCTTCGGTCTGCCGTTTGGCTTCCTCGTCGGCTTTGGCTTTCGCGTCCAATGCCTGGGAGAGGTTCCCGCGCGCCTTGTCGAGCTTGGATGCCATGTCGTTCCACGTGTCGACGGTGGTTTTCGCATCGAGCTTGCGGGCCTGGCCGATCAGCTTGTCCAATGTGGTCTTCGCGGCGCGGGTCGCATCATCCGATGGTTTCGCGTCCGTCGACGTTTTCACGGCCTTGTCCAACGCGTCCCGGCATTTCCTCCTCGCGTCCGTCAACGGCTTGGCTTTGACGAGCCGGTCGACCTTGCCGGCCAGTGTGCGGGTTCGTTTCGTGGCCTTGTCGGCCTTGGTGGAGAGTCGTTCGGACTCGCTGATGGACAGGCCGGCGCGTTTGGACCGGATGAGTTTACCGTTCGATGCGACGAGGTCACGTAGCGTGTCCACGTCCTTATCGTCCACGCCGGCCTTGTCGGCGTCGCCGACCGTGGTTTTCGCTTTGCCGTTGCATGCGGCCAGTTGGCTCATGGACGCTTGCACGCGCTCATAGGCGTTTTTCTCCTTGACGGCCGTCGAGTGGGAGCCCGCCAGGGCGAGGATGATGAGCAGCACGATGGCGGCGCCCGCGATGATCAGACCGCGTTTGACCCAGGTCATGGCCTTCGAGTCGCCGGAGGGCGAGTCGGGGTCGGCCACGTCCTCCAACACCTCTTCCGGAAGGATGGTCGTTTCGGATTCGGGTTCCGGTCCGATCACGGTGGTTTCGGCTGGACTCCCATCCGGCGTTTCCGGGTCGGGCGGGTCGATCACGGTGGTCGGAGCCTCCAATCCGGCCGGTGGGATGGGCTCATCCGTTTGGGTCATGTCGGGCACGATGAGCATGGGCTGTTCGGGCTCATGCTCGGGTTTGGCCGGCGGTGGCGGGGGAGTGGGCTGTTCAGGCTCGTGCTCGGTTGGAATGTTCTTCCGGCCGCGGCGTTTGCGTGGCTTGCGTTCCTGCCTGGCGGGCTTGTCGTCCTCCTGCGTGTCTTCCTGCAGGGAGTCGATCCATGCGAGGTCGTCACGCAGCGAGTCCGACGGCGTCAACTGGTCGAACAGGCTGGGCTGTTCGCTGCTCATCGTCCGTCCTTTCCACGTTCGAACACGTCGTCGAGCTGGTCGAGCATACGGTCGCAATGGTCGAACACGTTGGCTGGATCACCGTCCACAAGCCGGTTCAACCGTTCGGTCAGATCGTCCTGCATGTCGATGGAGCATGGCTGGTAGGCGTCGTCGAACTGGCTGCTTCCGTATTCGCGGAGGATGCTCCGTCCCTGGTCGATCAGATCGGCGAGGGCGCGGCGGTCTTCGTCCGTCATGAGCATGGAGCGTTCCTGGTCGCGCGTGAGTCTGACGGCGGCCGTGACAGCACGGTCGAGCCGGTCACGGCTCGACCGTTCACGGGTCGTGTAGTCCAGGAGGGCGCGACGGATCCGTTCCTCGTCATTCCTCGCGGCGGCCAGATGCTCCGGCTTGTGGTCCATGGCATAGTTGCCGCGCAGGCCTTCCAATCCGGCGCGCCACTTGTCGACCTGGTCGGACAATGCCTTGTCGTCCCGATCATCCTCGTCATCGACGCGGGTGGGTGTCATCAGATCGCATACCGCGTCCAATCCCTCGGACGCGTTCGTGAACCGCCAGGACGGTTCGAAGCCGGGCTCTCCGGCCCAACCGCCGTCGCGTTCGAACCAATGCCTGTACTCGTCGCATCGCGCCTGTTCGCGTTTGCGGTCGTCCGCCGTGGACAGGTGGTGCTTGTGGTCCGCGCTGGACGTGTCGGCCGAGGACAGGTATCCCTTGACGCGTTCCAACGACGAGTGGATCAATGATTGCAATGTCGGCGCGTACAGGCCGCCGTTCGGGCTCGCGACGATCATGTCCATGTAGCATTTGAGCGAGTAGACCTCCTGGACCACGTCGTCGTGGCGGATCCAACAGGATGGCAGGGTGCGCGCCCAATCCGTGTAATGCGTGGTGAGGAACCGGCCCATGCGTATGGTGTGCAGCATCATCAGATCGATGTCCATGCGCGTGGGAGAGCCGGTCAGGTCCAACGGGCGGGCCTCGACCATGGTGGCGAGGGAGTTCTGCGGGAGTTTGGCCCACAGGCCGGGACCATGCTCCGGCTCGTTGAGCGGGGCCATGGTGATCTGCGTGAGCAGCTGGTCCAGGTTGCGCGCCATGGAGGACGGCAGGTCCTTGCCGGTCAGCTCCTTGTATTTGCCGTTCACGGCGGCGGTCAACTGTTCGTACGCGTGCTCGCATTGCTCCCTGACGGACAGTTCGCCACGCTGCCTGTTCACCATGTCGTCGAACATGGCCTTGACTTCCTCCTGGAAGTCGCGTTCCATGTCGTCGGTCCAGAACGACGGCCGTTCCAAACCGTCCGTCACGCCACCCGGGGTGGACGGCCCATGCTCCGGCTCGTCCCGTCCCGTGGAGTCGTCCATGATCGCATCCGGTTCCCCGGGCTTGTCGGCCTCGTCCGGCGGGGTGGATTCCGTCGGCGTGGACGCGGGGGAGACCATCTCGTCGAAGAACTTGTCCACGGCGTCGTCGCTCATGCGGTCGCTCCTTCCGTCTCATGCCATGCCTGGCCCGCGGAGGGACGCAGGTCCTCCAACCCCTCGCGCCACCAGTCGCGGTCGTGGAACATGATCATGTGCACGAGGGCGGGCGCCTGGCCCAATGGTTCGACGAGCGCGTAGCCGACGGGCAGGAGGCTCAGTTCCTGTTGGGTGACGGATTCCTCACGTTCGTGGCGAGTGGTCAATCCACCCAACGGTCCCTGGCCCGGATTCCAGCTTGATTCGCGGCGTGTGCGGTGGTGCGTGCCGATCTGGCTGATCCACCATTTCAACGTCTCGTCGTCGGACACGCCCTTGAGCATGATCCGATGGCAGTTCTCCCAGACGGTCTGTTCCACGGCCTTGCCGTACCCGTCCTTCTCGTCGGCCATCTGCTGGCGGGACTGTTCCACGATGATCAGCTGGTAGCCGTTGCCGCCGCCCTGGGTGATGGCGTTGCGCAGGCCGGGCCATTTCTCGATGTTCGACAGTTCGTCGAGCACGAACCGTGCGGGAGGTTCGATCTTGCCGCGCGAGCCGGAGGCCTTGTCGAACGCGAGGTCCTGGCATGCCTCCTGGAACGTGTCGAGCAGGAGGCTCACGAAGATGCCCGCGTTGCCGGCCACTCCGCCGTCACGGCGTGGCTTGGACAGCACGTACACGGTGTCGCCGCGCAGGACCATGCGTTTCGGGTCGATCAGTCGCGGGTCGGAGGGGCTCAGGTTCATGCGGGCCCTCACGTTCGGATCGGCGAGGATGCTGAACGCGTTCTTCACGCCGAACCATTCCGATCCTTTCTGGCGTGGATCGACGTGGGGCAGGGCGTTCAACGTCGCGGCCCAACGGTCCATCTCGCGTTCCGGCGTGTACTTGCGGATCAGGTCGGCGGCCTCCTGCGCGGCCTCCGGCGACAGGCTCCAACGGTAGCAGTCGTTGATGGTGCGGTCCGCGATGGCCGCCGCGTACAGCATGGCCTGCACGTACATGGTGGCGCTCACGCCCCACTCCTGGTTGTTGGAGCCGCTTCCCATGCCGCCGATCGCGACCATGGTCTGCGCGCGGCGCATCGCGACGGCCGGATCGTCGCAACCCTGCAATGGCGTCCAACGCATGTTGTGCCGCGTGTCCGGATCGTTCTCCGCGACGCCTTCGGGATCGAAGATGTGCGTGGTGCCCGCGCCACGGCCACCGTATTCGGCCCCGTTCTTACGATCCTTCACACCGCATTCGCGCAGGTAGCGGGTCGTTTTGATGATGTCGCCTCGCGTGGAGGTCGCGAGCACGAAGCCGGGAGCCTCGACCACGCTGGGGATGACGACGCTGACGGTCTTGCCGGAACGGGTAGGACCCAACACGTAGATGTGCCGTTCGGAACCCAGCCACACCTCCATGTTCCACGAATCGCCCACATACCATGCCGCATGCCATGGGCGCGGACGAATGGCGCCCGGCTTGCGGTAACGGAAATCCTCAAGCATGCGCGGCAGGACGGAGGGAAGCACGTCACGGTTGACGGCGCGTGGACCGTAATCCGCGGCGATCTGACGCCAGGTGGCGACGCCGGGACGTGTGGACAGCCAGTCCGCGGCCCTTTCGCCGGAATCACGGTACGCGTCCCAGAAGATCCACAAAACCATGACCAGCATGAACGCGATGGCGAACACCGGCAGGGTGAGCAGCGTCCACGCGAGCATGCCGCCTTTGACGAGCAGGAACATGATCATGGAGAGGATCAGCGCGAACACGCACACCATCGCGCCGGCACGGACCACGAGATGGCTTTCCTCGTCGGACAGGCGTTCCAACAGATGCGTGTGCCGGCTCAGCCATACGCCCGTCTTGGACGATTCAAACCTTTTCCACACGTCCATGACCTTGCGGCGGTTGTCCGCGTTCAGTTCCTCACGGTCATACGAGCCGTCATTCCAATATCGGGCCATACCATTCCTCCTTCGCGATTGTTTTTCCCTGGAAGGGCTTGTGTCTCACGACGCTTTTCGCAGGCTCGACGTGTCGAACACGTCCGCCCACATGGGGCCGGCGATGGGCAGTATCATGCGTGGATGCTCGTGTCCGATACGCCAGATGCCATAGCCTTGCGCCAAACGTGGTATCTGTTCGAGTTCGTCCTCGCTCAAGTCGGGGATGAGCTGGTTCAGCAGGGGGATGTTCTCGCCGCCCTGCCGGTAGATGATCTTCGTCTCCATCAGATTCATCAACTGTTCGACCTTGCCGCGCAGGCCACTGCCGGCCGTGAACACCTGGGTCATGTCCGCGACGCCGTGCACGATCAGCCATGTGGCGCACCCCCAGTGGCCCGCGGACCGTTGGCGTGTCTGCAACGAGTCGACCAGTTGCGGGTTGCTCAGCAGGTCCCACGCCTCCTCGCACACGATGATGCGGCGCAGTCCGTCACGCGCCTGCAGCAGGCGGTCGATCCACGAGCTGACCGCCGCGGTGTACACGCGTTTCAACGTGGGATCCTGGAACACGGGACCGGACGTGTCGAACACGATGATCGGCGCGGTCGGATCCAACGTGATGGTCGACTCCTTGTCGAACATGCCGCTCATCGTGCCGTCATCGACCATGGGGGAGAACACGCGGGCCGCCTCGCTGGCCTTCTCACGCGCCAGATCACGGTAATGCTCGAAGCCGTGGATATGCGAGTATATGGAATCCACCCAATCCCAGTCGGACAGTCGTTTGACCGCGGCCTGCAACGTCATCGGACCGATACCGTACGAGGCGATGAGCTGGTCGATCAGGGACAGCATGTCCTTGTCCAACGGGAATGGACGGTCCGGTTCCCTCACCGCCTCCGCCAACGCCATCATGGCGCTTTTCCTGCCGGCCAGGACCTCCTGGCGCAACGCGCGCTTGTCCTCCTCGGATTTGAGGTGGGACATGTCGGGCATGGCGAACGGGTTCAGATAGTTGCCTTTGCCGGGGGAGACGACCTGCCCGCCGGGAATGGCCTGGGCGATGGCCTTCCATTCGCCCTGCCGGTCGGATTGGACGATGATGTTGCGTCCGAACCCGATCTCGCGCACGGCGATCGTCTTCGCGCAATAGCTTTTGCCCTGGCCGCGCAGGCCGCTGAAGAACAGGTCGGGACTGGTGGTCATGTGCGCGTCGTACGTACCCCAGCAGTCGAATTGGAACAGTTCGCGGGAAAGCGCGTCGATGCCGATCGGCGGACCCGGGATCAGCTGCGCGCCGGAACCGGCCACGAAAGTGGTGAGCACTCCCGCCCGTCCCGTGCTGGTCTGATGCCATGGGATCAGGGGACGTTCGTTGAAATCGCGGGTGATCATGTCCAACGGGCTCGCGGAACCCAACGGGAGCATGCCTTCCTCGTCGCGCTGCCGCGCCTTGTACAGGCTCTTCGTCTGGCTGACCTGCTTCGACACCATCGAATACAGGCGTCCGCGAGCCGATTCGACCGCGTCGCGGTCGGAACGCGAATACCGGTGTTCCGGCACGCGCACCGACCGGCCGGCGCCGTCACGCACGCGCATGAGCCAGTCGAGTTCGGGAATGGACAGTCTGGTCGGCGCGGGAACGAAACCCACCACGCCGACGCCACGCCGCGCGGGACGGCCGAGCCTGTGCCCATCGTCCTCCAACATCGGCACGAACGGATCGGCCCCATCGCCGTCCGGTTCCATGCCATCTGCTTCCGAACCGTCGTATTCGTCTTCATCGTCGACGGACATTCCCACCTCTTTTGAAAAGACGGAAGATGGGCGGGAGGAATCCCGTGGATACGGAACCATCCCACCCATCATGGATGTGAGCCGGTCCGACGTCACACGTTGTATCCGGCATGGGCCATCAGCATGCCCGCCACGACCATCAGCACGAAGCAGACGACGGCGAGCACGATGAACAGGACGGCCTTGCCTTGACGGGTCTTACGGCTCATGGCGAGAACCTTTTCCTTGGTCTTGCGGCCAACGAAGGTGCTTTTCTGTTTGACGGCCATGTACACGAACGCCTCATACAGGCATGAGGCGGCGATGACCATCAGGACCAGGATGCAAAGGGTTGCAGCCATATGGATTCCTCCCTAGTTAGGACATGTCCCGGAATCGGCCGGCCATGCGACCGTACGGTTCCGCACAATCCACATGACACGCGGACGATATCAGACAGGGGGATTGGCGTGCCCATGCCGGTGCCGCCGGGCCAGTATCAGCAATGGCACTCCCAGCATCATGATGGAAAGGCCGGCGACCGGTGCCGCGTGGAGGATGCCACCGGCCTGCGGGAGTGTGGATTGCAGTCCGGTCCAGTCGGCGTACAGGTCGACGGTGGCGGTGGTCATCCTGCCGTACAGCGATTCGCCGGTCTTATACTCCACACCCGAACCATCCGCGGCGAGGTTCCAGCCGTGGAACGCGAAGCCCTTCTTCGTCCAGCCGTCGGGCAGGCCGATGGCCTTCATGTCGAGGTTGTTCGACGCCCACACGCGTTTGACGGTCTCGTCGGCGCCTCCGTCGTTGGAGTGGAAGACGACGGTGATGACGGGCGGGGTGGGCGTCCACTGCGCGTACAGCGTGCCGGCCGCGTTCTCATGGGTGAGCAGGTTGCCGACAATCTGCTTGTCGGTGAACGTTTTGCCAGAACCGTCCTTTTGCGTGTTCCAACCGGCGAAACTGTAGCCCGCCTTCGTGAATCCGATCGCCGGCAACGCCTGCGGCCGGTCGTAGGTAAGCGTGCTGGCCGGCATCGAACCGGTACCGCCGTTCGCATCATAGTTGACCGTATAACGGACCGGCTTGTACTGGGCTTGAACCGTCATGTCGCCGGTCACGTTCGATATGTCTTTGCTCCAGCCGGTGAACACGTAGCCATCCCGGGCGAGACTGCGATGCGTGACCGGGTCAACCTGCGTAAGCTGCATGGTGGACACGATTGCGGTCCCGTAATCGTCCCACAGGCCGATTTGGGTGAACGGGAGAATGTTCACCGCACTGCCGAACGTGTAATACCGGTCGGCCAAACAGGATACGCCCTTCCGACAGAAGTATCCGTTCCAACTATTGGTTCCGCTCGCCGTGTTGTAAGCACGCCAGCCGAGAGTCCCGCCCTCGTTTGCCCGCGTGTAGTCCGCTTTGCCGGTGACGTGAAGTGTGTCATTCTTGGCGACGGGCCAGTCCACGGCGTTCGCGTAGCAGTCGCGCGACGACTGCTTCTTGCCTTTTTCCGTGAACGAGCAGCCACCCCACCGGTCCGCGTTGAAGTTCATGTCCGGATCGGCCCAGCCATGTCGTATCATGCATGCCGATGCTCTCGCCGGACATGCCATCCTTGACGCGTCGCGTGGTGATCACGTTGCCGTTCCAATCCATATACGTGACGGTGTGCATGGTCTTGCCGCCCGCAGCCTTCAACGTCATGTAGCCGGTGCCGGGCATCGCCTGCGCGCCGTCCGTCTTCGACGAATCGTAGGCGAGACCCTTGCCATCGTCGCCCACAAGCCTTGTACAGCCGGTGAACATGTACGCGGAGCTGTCCATGAAGGTGACGTTCGACCAGTTCTCGTTGACGAGAATGCGGGTCAGATTCGGATTGTATCTGAACATGTAGCGCGTGTCCGTCAGCAATGGCGTATTCCACTTGCTTAAATCCAGTACGCCGTCCACGCAGTCGCTGAACATGCCGGCCGTCTTCTTCACGCTGCCCATGTTCCAGTCGGGAACGATTCGTGCGATGGTCGAAGCGAGCTTCCGGTCGCCGCTGAACATCCATGTCGTGTCGGTGACGTTGCCCATATTCCACCGGTCGCCCAGTTTCAAACCGGCAAGGCTGGTGCAGTTGTCGAACAGGCCGTACATGTCGGTCACGTTCGACGTGTCCCAGCCGCTCAGATCGAGGCTGGTAAGTTTCGTACAGTATTCGAACATGTGGCCCATGAGCCTCACGTTGCCCGTATTCCAGCCGTCGAAACGCAGGTTCGTGAGCTGCTGGTCGTGTCCGAACAGGCCGGACATGTCGGTCACGTTCGACGTGTTCCAGCCGCTCAGGTTGAGGCTGGTAAGTTTCGTGCAGTTTTCGAACATGTACTGCATGTTCGTCAGACTGTCCGTGTTCCATGCGCTCAGGTCGAGGCTGGTGATGGGCGTGCCTTGGAGCATGCCTTTCGTGGTGGTGACCTTGCGCACGTTCCATGATGTTATGTCGACGGCGGAAAGCCGGTTGCAGCCGTGGAACATGCCGGTCAGCATGGTCGCATTGCCGGTATCCCATTCGGCCAGTCCATCCAAATCGGTGAGACTGTGGCAGCCGTAGAACATGTCCGTCATATTGCCTACATGGCCCATACCCCAATGGGTTACGTCCAGACCGGTGAGGCTGACGCAGTTGGAGAACATGCTCCAAGCCCCTCACGCGCTGTCCAAACGCCACCGGCTGGTGTCGAGCGTGACGAGGTTCGCGCAATTATTGAACATTTCGCTGACGTTACCCACATGGCTCACATTCCATTGGCTTACGTCCAGCGTGGCGATGCCGGTGTTGCGGAACATGCCGTGCATGTCCTGCACGTTGGACGTGTCCCACCGGCTCACGTCCAAGACGGTAAGCTTCCCGTCGTGGTCGAACATGCCGCTCATGCTGGTCGCCTTGCCGGTATTCCAGCCGGACACGTCCAGTTTCGTAAGACTGGTGCAGTAGGCGAATATGTTTTCGAAGCTGGTGACCTTGCCGGTATTCCAGCCGGACACGTCCAACGTCTTCAGACCGGTGCAATGGTAGAACAGACCGCGCGCATCCGTCAGACTTCCGGTATCCCATGTGGACACGTCCAACGTCTTCAGACCGGCGCAGTTGCCGAACGTATGGTACAGGTTGAAAACACTGCCCACATTCCACCGGCTCACATCCAACGTCTTGAGGCCGGAGCAGCCCTTGAACATGAGACTGAGACTGCCTGCCTGTCCGAACCGCCAGTTTTCCGCGTCGATGCTGGCCAGTCTGGCATCCTCCCCGAACGTGCCTTGCGCGAAGTAGAGGACGGGCAGCGTCCATCCGGTCGTCACGCTTTCCAACCGTTTGCATGCATTGCACATGCTGTCAATGCTCCAAAGCTTCCCGTCGCCGATTGCCGTAAGATCCAGTCCGGTAATGCCGGTGGAGCGGAATGCTTCGGCCATGCTCCTGACTTGGACTGCGTTCAGCATGTTCATGTTCACTTCGGTGAGCGTCCTGTCATAGGCGAGGATTCCATACATTTGGGTCAGATCGGCGGCGTCAAGATTCGTGAAGTCCACGCTTTCCAGCCGATTGTACGCGGCCGCGTCCGCACTGCCGTTGGAGAACGCCCAGTTCAACGAGTCGCCCGTCTTGACGCCCCTATCGAAGCGGATGGTCTTAATGTAGGCGGCGTACCGGTACCATGGCCAATCCTCGCTCGCGTACAGGTTCGGCAGGACGCCGTGTGCGCCGTCCGCCGGCGTGATGACCATCTGCAAGTCGGATGTGATGTAGAACAGGCAGGTGCCAGCCGTGCCCGACGCCAACGCGTCCGACGGCACGACGGCCGACCGGACCTGCAGGTCGGCCGCGGTCAACGGTTCAGGCTCCGCGGCCTCGGACCGTTTCGGGGCGGGCGCCGACGACCTGTCCAATACCGTGGATGCTCCGGACCGCGATGCCTCGTCGGCGTGGGCGGTGCGCACCGCGAGCATGGACGGGGCAAGCCCGGACAGCATGCCGGCCAGAACGGCAAGGATGGCCAGTTTGCGGGTGATGCGCTTCAGCATGTCACATCACCCGCCTTGCGCGGGTCAGCCCCGCTTGCGGCGGCGTATGAGTACGAACGGAAGGGCCATGAGGACAAGCCCCCCCAGCATTGTCGTCAGTCTTCGATGGTTCATGGTTCCTCCTGTGTCTGGCATGGTGGTTTCGGGCACGCGCTTCCACTGGGCGTACAGGATCGTGTCGCCGGTGACGGTCAGGGCATCGCCCGGCCGATAGGCATCGCCGGTACCGTCGGACTTCGTGTTCCACCCCGTGAATGTGAGGCCGTCGTGCCTTGCCGGCGTCTTCAGGATGGCCGTGCTGCCTTCCGTGTACCTCACCGTGTCCGTGGCGCCGGATGCGGTGTCTTCGTAGGTGACGGAGTACGTGCGCGTGCCCGAGGCGCTGTTGTCGAGAACCGTCGTGCTCGCCGTCCGCGATACCTTCATATGGTCCACATATGGCCCGTACAGGGTCTCGTCCACGCGGAAGCGGTATTCGCCCACCGTGCTTTCCGGATAGATGGCGAACCGCGAAAGCGTGCACTGCGCCATGGTCCCCGCATTCCGGGCCTTGGATACCAGATCGACTGTCTCGCTGTCATTGGGCGTGTATCCGTTCGGATAGGTGGCCCACCGGTTGTTCAGGAACGGACCCAGATTGACGGCGAAGGACCATGTGCCGTCGGCATTGCGCCGGTAGGTCGCCTCGCCCACACCCAAGGCCGTGGTCGGATCGGTGAACGCCTTGTCGGTGGCGGCCACGAAGGTGAACTGTCTCGAATCGGATGGACTCTCGATCAGGTTTGTGCTGGCGTGCTTGCCGTCCTCGGTGGCCATACCGATGATGAAACGCGACGAGGTCAGGTAGTCGACCCTTTTGATGCCGACGTCCAGCGGGACGATGGTATACGTGTAGCCAATGTCCCCATCGGCGACCGACGCCCCGTCGAGCCACCGGTTGAATACGCCGCCCAGACGGACGCTCGCATGACCCATCACCAGGCCGGGACGGCCGTCCAACGTCATGAGCGGACCGTTCGCCCAATCCGCGCCCAGTGTCTTCCTTTGGCACGCGAGCGTGCGGGACAGGTCGGACACCTTCAGTACGGCCGTGGTGGAGAATACATTCGGCCTGGTCTTCGCCTCGCTTACGTAGCATTGGCTCATCAGGTTGAATGACAGGTCGGTAAGGCCTTTCACGCCATCGGTCAGGGTGATGGCGACCGTTTGGTTGGCATTCGCGGAGACCCTACCGACCTGCACGCCCTTGACTATGAGGGATGAGCCCCAGGAGCATTCAAGACCTTCGAACCGTCCGGCGATGGAGATCGGGATGGTGACGTGGTCGCCGGCCGTGAGACGCGACGTTTCGGGGATCTCGCCATGGATGGCAAGCTTGTAGCCCGTCGCCTCGGTCGCCTCGATACCATCCGTTACCGACGACCCATCGAAGTCCGTGCCGTTGATCCGCGCGCCATCACGCGTCAGACCGGCCGACGTGACCTTTCCGACCTGGGTGATGTCGTACGTGGCCGCCGCGTGGGCCGGCGGCGTAATGAACGCGGCCAGCAGGCCCAACAACGCGGCCAACGCCGGAATGCTCCTACGGGCGATGTGCCTCAGCATGTCACACCGCCCCTCCGGACGAAGCTACCGGCTTCGGCGCATGCGCCGCCACGCGAGTGGCATGAGGATGAGGCCGAAGAGGCAGACCCCCCCGATGGTTTTCAGCAGGTAATGGTCATTCACTGTTCCTCCCGTCTCAGGCATCGCCGTCTGCGTGGTGTCGGCCCATTGCGCGTACAGAGTCGTCGGTCTGTCGATGGCGATCGCGTCACCTGGCTTGTAGGAGTCGCCGGTGCCGTCGGGCTTCGTATTCCATGAGGCGAGGCCGTGTCCGGCGAGGGTGCAGCCATCCGTGGCCGTGTAGGCGGGCGTGTTGACGCCGACCGTCTGGTCCGCCATCATGCCGGTTCCGCCGTTCGGGTCGTAGCGCAATGTCGTGGATTGGCTGAAGCCGATGTCGTCGACCAGATTGCCGTTGTTCCAGGAAGGAGCATCAATGCTTTTGAAGGTGAACCGCGCCATGGTCACACCTTCGGGGCAGGTCCAGTCGCCCTCGTAGGTCTCCCAGTTGCGCGAATCCCTGTCGGTGATGTTGGTGGTGGCGATGTCGGTTCCCACGTCGCCGGTCCCGTCGGTTCCTCCGTTCGTCTTGGTGCGCGTCGCCTGTTGGGGCGTCTCCTTGCCGGGCTTGCCGATGAGCACCTGCATCCGGTCGACGTGGCGGGCGAAATTGCTCTGATGCTTCAGGCTCCAGTGGTAGGTGTTGCCGGGGGTCACGCGGATGTCCTGGTAGATGCTCGTGTCGGGCTGGGCGGCGACGATCTCGGCCAAGGTGTTGACGCGGGTGAGTCCCTGCAGTTCGACGGCGCCGGCCTTCTGCTCGCCGGTTTCGCCGTTCGTGCCGTCGACCTGCGTGCTGTGCCAGCCGAATTCGGATTCGTTCCAATCGTCGGGGCCGGGCTGATAGCTTTTCGTGCCGTCGTTCCAGTTCAGACCGGTGGAGGGGATCACCGCCGTCCAGCCATATGCGATATGCTCCCTGAACCAGTCATGCTGGTATTCGAAGTCCCCGTTGACGATGTGGTCGGGCAGTTGCGCGGCATCGGCCGCCGTATCGTCCGCCGACGCG
>ERZ1032250.93-NODE-93-length-14271-cov-7.794457_pt1 | contig 14271 bp, 10 predicted proteins | sample MGYA00516698_ERZ1032250 | MGnify/ENA primary metagenome ERZ1032250 (study PRJEB33719, sample SAMN04261350) | wastewater metagenome | biome: periurban shantytown; feature: human; material: feces | host: Homo sapiens | place: Peru: Lima | collected 2012-01-15 ...
CAGCACCCACCGACACCGACCCGAAAAATGACCAAGTTATGAATTTTCGATTTTTTGGCATTTGGGTGTTGTGTTCCCTTTATATTTAATATATAATATTATCGCTGAAAGTTTATACAGCGGGCGGCGGCACTGCCCCCTGTTTTTGAAAGTGAGAGAATACATATGATTTTGTCAAGAGATATCGGTATCGACTTGGGTACTGCCACCACCATGATCTGCGACCGCAAGGGCCGCATTATTGTGCGGGAGCCCAGCGTGGTAGCCGTAGATGTAAAGACCAAGCGGGTGGTTGCCACCGGCACCCAGGCCAAGCAGATGATCGGCCGCACCCCCGGCTCCATTGTGGCTGTGCGACCGCTGAAAAACGGCGTCATCGCCGACTTTGATATGACCGCGGATATGCTCCACAGCTTTATTTTCCGCTCGGACAAGCGCTCCATGTTTTCCAAGACCCGGGTGGTCATCAGCGTGCCCTCCGGGGTCACCGAGGTAGAGCGCCGTGCCGTGGAGGACGCGGTACGCAGCGCCGGTGCGCAGGATGTGGAGCTGATCGACGAGCCCATGGCCGCAGCGCTGGGCGCCGGTCTGCCGGTGTATGAGCCTACCGGCTCCATGATCGTAGACATCGGCGGCGGTACCACCGATGTGGCGGTGCTGAGCCTGGGCGGCATTGCAGCCTGCAAGAGCATTAAAGTAGGCGGCGAGGCTATGGACGAGGCCATCATCGACTATATCAAAAAGCACCACAACCTGCTTATCGGCGAGCCCATGGCGGAGGAGATTAAACTGAAGATCGGCTCTGCCGCACCCTATGACGGCGAGGGCGCTATGGAAGTGCGGGGACGCAACCTGACGAACGGCCTGCCCGGCGCCATGGAGATCACCAGCGCCCAGGTACGGGAAATCTTGACCGAGCCGGTGCAGGAGATCATCCGTGCCATTAAGGAGACCCTGGAGGTGACCCTGCCGGAGCTGGCAGCGGACATTATGGACCGGGGCATTTACCTGACCGGCGGCTCCAGCACCCTGCGGGGGCTGGCGGACCTGATCGAGCAGGAAACGAAAATCAAAATTCACATTCCGGACGCCCCCACCGACTGCGTGGCTATCGGCACCTCCATCAAACTGAGAAGGGCGAGATCATGAAAGCATTTTGGAAAAGCCGCCCGGTGAAGACCGTAGGCATACTGGCAGCACTCCTGGTGCTGGGTATGCTCATCGCGGCAGCCACCGGCCACGGCGAGACCGCCCAAAGCGGCGTACTGGGTACCGTCTTTGCCCCCGCCCACTGGGCTGCGGAGAAGATCAGCGACGGGCTGGCCACCCTCTCCGGTAACGCCAAGGGCAATACCGAATACGAAAAGAAGATTGACGAGCTGCAACGCCAACTGGGCGAAATGCAGGAGCAGCTGGCGGATTATAAAAATATCAAGAGCCAAAATGAGGAGTACAAAGAGGCACTGGAGCTGAAAAACGAGAACAGCGGTTTTCAGTATGTGGCTGCCGATGTGGTAGGCCGGGACAGCGCAGATCCGTATCTCAGCTTTACCATCAGCAAAGGCGCCGTCAACGGAGTTAAAGAGAACGATGCGGTGCTTTACGGCCGCTATCTGATCGGCATTGTGAAGAAAGCCTATCCCACATACAGCATTGTCACCACGGTGCTGGACCCGGACTTTTCCGTCTCTGCCTACGACATCAACTCCGGCGAGGTCAGCTATGTAACCGGCGACGCCAAGCTGGCGGCGGACGGCTGCTGCAAGTTTGAGAACCTGAGCACCTCTACGGACATTACCTACGGCTCCATCATTGCCAGCGCGGGCATCAGCTCTAAACTGCCCAAAGGCCTGATCATTGGCACGGTGGAGGAGGTGGCGGACGAGACCACCAACATCAGTACCTACGCCATTGTCAAGCCCGGCACGGACATTGCCAATATTACCGACTGCCTGGTGCTCACCGGCTTCACCCCCGCTAAGGGAGGCAAGTAATGGAACTGACAACACATCAAAAGACGGTGAAATACACGGTCTACTGTTTGGTAATCGCCGTCGCCGGCCTGTTGCAGAATACCCCTGGCCTGTTTTGGCAAATTGGCAGCGCCCGCTGCTTTTTGCTGCTGCCGGTGACCCTGTTGCTGGTCATGGGCGAGCGGGAGCTGCCCGCCGCACTGCTGGGACTGTTTGCCGGGTGCGTGTGGGACCTGCACGCGGCCAAATCCGCCGGGTTCAACGCCCTGTTCTTTATGCTGCTGTGCTTTGGCGTGTCCGCGGTGATGGAGCGCTATATTCGCAGCACCTTTGTGACCCACATGCTGTTTGCTCTGCCGGCGCCCTTCCTGTACGGTCTGCTGTACTGGCTGTGCTTTATTCTCATTAAGGGCGTGGACGGCGGCACAAACACCCTGTTCACCTTTTACCTACCCTGTGCCCTGTACACAGCGGTCGTTGCCCCCATTCTTTGGTTCCTGCTGCGACCCCTGCGCCAGCGGCTGAACCGCAAGGCCCTGCAATAATGGGCATCCTATAAAAAAACGAAAGGAGAAAAGCCGATGCAAAGTCGATACAAAAGCACCCGTTCGGTCATTGCCCTGCTGCTGGTGGCAGTGATGATTATCGGCTTCTCCGCCACGCTATATAAAATCCAGGTTCGGGATCACGAATACTACGCCGCCCAAAACAATACGGTCAAGACCTACAAGGTCGCCATTGAGGCCGCCCGAGGCGAGATCGTGGACCGCAACGGCAACGCCTTAGTCACCAACCGAGAGACCAACTCCATTATCCTGGACGCCGCCTACTTCCCTGCCGCTACGGAAAACGACAAGCGCAACGCCATTTTGCAAAATCTCATTGCGCTGTTTCAGAAAAACGGCGAGGAATACACGCAAAATCTGCCCTTAAAGCTAAAAAGCGGCAAAATCGTCTTTTCCGGTAAAAAGACAGACATTGCCACTATGAAAAGTGCGGATATGTTCAACCTGCAACCCTACGCCACAGCACAAAACTGCTATGACGCTATGGTGGAGAAGTACGGTCTGGAGCAATACGACACCAAGACCGCCCTGCAAATCGGCAACCTGCGCTACGAGCTGACCCGACTGCAATTCTCCATCAGCACCCCGGTAGTGATCGCCGACGAGGTAAGCAGCGAGACGGTAGCCGCCATTAAAGAGGACAAGGACCGTTACCTGGGTGCCGATGTACAGGTGGTGACCCACCGGGAATATACGGACTCCACCCTGGCGCCCCACATTCTGGGCACCGTACGCAAGATCAACGCAGAGGAGTACGCCCAGCTGAAAGGCAAAGGCTACGGCATTCACGACCAGATCGGCGAAAGCGGGATTGAAAGCGCCATGGAGAATGCTCTGCGGGGCACCCCCGGCGAAAAAACCATTACCGTAGACAAGGACGGCCATGTGACCGAGGAGATTACCAAAGCCCCGGTACAGGGCAACACGGTGGTGCTGACCATCGACCGTGACCTGCAAGCCCTGGCCCAAAAAGAGCTAAAAAAGGTCTGCGACAAAACGGATCTTTACAATTCCGCCGGTGCCGTGGTGGTGCAGGATGTAAACACCGGTGCGGTACTGGCATCCGCCAGTTATCCCACCTTTGACCTGGCGGATTACTATGACAAATACGAGCAGCTGGCCACCAACCGGCGGCGGCCCTTGTGGAGCCGCTTTGCCCTGGGCACCTACGCCCCCGGCTCTACCTTTAAGCCCATGATGGCAGTGGCCTCCCTGGAGGAGGGCGCCATCACCCGCAGCACCATCTTCAACTGCGGCGGTCTGTTTCGCTATTATGACCAGACCTTCCAGTGCCTGAATAAAAACGCCCACGGCGGCGAGAATGTGGAGACCGCCCTGCGCGACAGCTGTAACATCTTCTTTTACAACTGTGCCAAGCGCCTGGGCATTACCAAGATGAACGAGTACGCCAGTGCCTTTGGCCTGGGGCAAAAGACCGGCGTGGAGATCGCCGAGTCTGCCGGTACCCTGGCCGGGCCGGAGGAGCGTGAAGCTGCCGGCGGCGTGTGGCAAAGCGGTGATACCATTCAGGCAGGTATCGGCCAGTCTGACAACCTGTTTACGCCCTTACAGTTGAGCAACTACTGCGCCACTGTGGCCAACGGCGGCACCCGCTACCAGCTGCACCTGGTACAGAGCCTGATTGACAACAGCAGCGGCAAGGTCAACGAGACCCAGCCCAAGATAGAGGAAAGCCTGGATCTGCACAAATCCACCCTTACTGCCGTGAAGAGCGGTATGCGTCTGGTGGCAACGCAAGGTGCACCCTCGCTAATCTTCAACCAGCTGCGCACCGAAGTGGCCGCCAAAACCGGTACATCGCAGGTGTTCGTCAACGGTGTGAAGAAGAACAACGGCTTTCTGATCACCTTTGCCCCCTATGACAATCCGGAGATCTCCGTGGCCTCCGTGGTTGAGTTGGCAGGCAGCGGTACTTCCACCGCAGAGATCACCTCTTCCATCATCAAATACTGGTATCAGAACAATACGGACGAAAAAACCAATCAAAAAACCGGTGCCCTGCTGAACTGACCTGTATTTTTTGTTGAATAAAGCGCCAAAATATGGTATGATGAACTGTAAATTAAAAAACAACCGCCGTTTATCATAGAAACGGCTGAGCCTACAGCGCCCCGGCGCACCTAACCACCTGACCCCCTAAGAGAAACGGAGGAGCATTATGAATATTGCACTGATTGCACATGACGCCAAAAAAGAACTGCTGGTGCAGTTTTGCATTGCCTACTGTGGCATTATCAGCCGCCACGAGGTGTGTGCCACCGGCACCACCGGCAAGCTGGTGGCAGAGGCCACCGGTCTAAAGATCAACTGCTTTTTAGGCGGCAGCCAAGGCGGCGGCCAGCAGATCGCCAGCCGTATTGCCTGCAACGAGATTGACCTGCTGATCTTCTTTAGAGATCCGCTGACCGCCAAACCCCATGAACCCAACGACAACGACCTGCTGCGGCTGTGTGATGTGCACAACATTCCCTTTGCCACCAACATTGCCACGGCAGAGGCGCTGATCCGCGGCGTGGAGCGGGGCGACTTTGAATGGCGAGAGATCGTCAACCCCAAATACAATCACTAAAAAACGCAACGGGTGAGCCAGCTCACCCGATTTTGCTGGTATTACACGAACGGAGAAAGAACTATGGCACTGATTACCAAAGCGATTAAGGGCACCAAGGATGTGCTGCCCCAGGACGCCTACAAAATCCAGTATATTGAAGCCACGGCTCGGGAAACGGCCGCCGACTTTGGATACAAAGAGATCCGTACCCCTGTGTTTGAGCACACGGAGCTGTTCCAGCGGGGCGTGGGTGACACCACCGATGTGGTGCAAAAAGAGATGTATACCTTTGACGACAAGGGCGGCCGCTCCATTACCCTGCGCCCGGAGGGAACTGCCGGTGCTGCCCGGGCATTCCTGGAGAACGGGCTGTGCAACGAGGCTCTGCCCCAAAAGGTCTATTATCTGGACAGCTGCTACCGGTATGAGAAGCCCCAGGCCGGTCGCCTGCGGGAGTTCCACCAATTCGGTGTGGAGTGCTTCGGCACCCAATCCCCCCTGGCAGACGCTGAACTAATCGCCTTGGCTTCCGCGATCTTTGACCGGCTGGGGGTCACCGGACTGCGATTGGAGATCAACTCCATCGGCTGCCCCACTTGCCGTGCCAAATATTATGACGCCCTACGCAGCTACTTTGCTGCCCGCAAAGACGAACTGTGCGACACCTGCCAGGGTCGGCTGGAGCGCAACCCCATGCGCATTTTGGACTGCAAAAGCCCGGTATGTCAGGAGATCGCCAAGGACGCCCCGGCAGTGACCGACTATCTGTGCGACGAGTGCCGGGAACACTTTGATAAAGTACAGTCTTACTTAAAAGCGCAAAATATCGACTACACCGTAAACTCCCGCATTGTCCGCGGGCTGGACTATTACACCAAGACAGTATTTGAATTCGTGTCCGACTCCATTGGTGCCCAGGGCACCGTATGCGGCGGCGGGCGCTACGACGGCCTGATTGACGAACTAGGCGGCCAAAAGACCCCGTCCCTGGGCTTCGCCCTTGGACTGGAGCGGCTGCAACTGCTGATGGAGGCACAGGGCTGCGCTTACCCGGAGCCGGAAAAAGCAGACCTGTTTATCATCGCCCTGGGCGACAAGGCCACCGGCAAGGCGCTGGAGCTGGCCGGGGATATGCGCAGCGAGGGCTTTGCGGTGCTGATGGATCTGAACCAGCGCTCCCTGCGTGCCCAAATGAAATATGCCAACAAGCTGGGCGCCCGCTACACCGTGGTGCTGGGCGACAACGAAGTGGATACCGACCGGGTGCAGCTGAAAGCTATGGACACCGGGGAGGAAACGGAAGTAGCGCTTTCTACCTTTGTCAACGGATTTTACAGCGTCAGCATGCAGGCGCAGCTGGCGGATCTGGAGATCAACGGCGAAGCCTTTGACTTTACAAGCCTTTTTCAAACAGGAGAAACGGAATAATGGATACTTTAACGGGAATGAAACGAACAGACTACTGCGGCAACTTCACCACCGAGCAGATCGGGCAGGAAGTGACCGTTTACGGCTGGGCACAGCGCCAGCGGGACCTGGGCAACCTGATTTTTATTGACCTGCGGGACCGCACCGGTATTTTGCAGCTGAGCTTTAACGACGCCACCGATCGAGAGATTTTTGCCAAAGCGCAGAGCGTACGCAGCGAGTATGTGCTGGCTGCTACCGGCACCCTGCAAAAGCGAGAGAGCGTCAACAAAGAGTTAAAAACCGGCGAGATTGAGCTGGCGGTCACAGACCTGCGCGTGCTTTCCAAGGCGCAGACCCCGCCCTTTGAAATTGCCAACGCAGATAAAGTCGGCGACGAGACCACGCTGAAATACCGCTACCTGCACCTGCGCAACGAACGGCTCACCCGGAACCTGCTCATGCGCCACAAAATCGCCAAGATTGCCCGGGAATACTTCTACGGCCACGATTTTGTAGAAATCGAGACCCCCATGCTGATCAAATCCACCCCGGAGGGCGCCCGGGACTATGTGGTGCCGTCCCGGGTACACAAGGGCAAGTTCTATGCCCTGCCCCAAAGCCCCCAGATCTACAAACAGCTGTGCATGATCGCCGGACTGGACCGTTACATTCAGCTGGCCCGCTGCTTTAGAGATGAGGACCTGCGCGCTGACCGGCAGCCGGAGTTTACCCAAATCGACTTGGAAATGAGCTTTGTGGACTGCGAGGACATTATGCAGATGGCCGAAGGCTTTATTCAGACCCTGATGGCACAGACCGTAGGCGTGGACATTGCCGCTCCCCTGCCTCGCATGACTTACGCGGACGCCATGGCTCGCTACGGCTCCGATAAGCCGGACACCCGATTCGATATGTGCATTGAGGACATCACCGACTGGGCCAAGGGGACGGACTTTGTGGTGTTCCAAAACGCCATTGCCGCCGGTGGCACCGTGCGTTGCATTGTAGCAAAGAACGCCGCCGCTGCCTATACTCGTAAGAAGATTGACAAATTAACAGAGCATGCCCGCGGGATCGGCGCCGGTGGCCTGGCCTATGTGCGCTGGGCAGACGAGACCCCCACCTGCTCCTTTAACAAATTCTTAAAAGCGGGCCAGCTGGACGCTCTGCTCACCCACCTGAGGGCAGAAAAAGGCGACTGCGTCTTTATCATCTCTGACAAAACCTCCAAGGCACTGCCTATTCTGGGCGCTCTGCGCCTGATGGTGGCCAAGGAGCTGGACATCATTCCCAAGGGCAAATGGAACTTCCTGTGGATCACGGAAATGCCCTTCTTTGAACAGGACGAGGAAACCGGCGAATGGATCGCCATGCACCACCCCTTCACCATGCCTATGGAGGAGTGCCTGCCGTACCTGGATACGGACAAGGCCCGGGTGCGTGCCAAGGCCTTTGACCTGGTTCTCAACGGCATTGAGCTGTCCTCCGGCTCCATGCGTATCACCGACTGCCAGCTGCAAAACAAAATGTTTGAACTTCTGGGGCTGAGCAAGGAGGAGATCGACGCCAAATTCGGCTTCCTGGTAGAGGCCTATCAATACGCCGCACCGCCCCACGGCGGTATGGGCATTGGGCTGGATCGACTGGCTATGCTCATCTGCGGTGCAGACTCCCTGCGGGATGTGACCGCATTCCCCAAGGTGCAGAACGCCAGCGAGCTGATGAGCGGCTGCCCGGCAGAGATCGACGCCGTACAGCTGGAGGAGCTGGGTATGCCCCTGCCGGAGACGGACGCATGAGCAGCAACTTCTTTGCCATGGTAGAGCGCATGAAGCTGATTGACCGTTGGGCGCTGATGAACAATACCGGCAAGGAAAACATTGCCGAGCACTCTCACACCGTAGCGGTGATCGCCCATGCGCTGGCGCTGATCGGCAACAAGAAATTCGGCCGCAGCTACAACGCGGAGCGGTGCGCGCTGCTGGCGCTGTACCACGACACCACCGAGGTGATCACCGGCGATATGCCGACCCCGGTAAAATATTATAACGACACCATTCGCCGTGCCTATAAAGAGATCGAGGCCACGGCGGGGGATCGTCTGCTGGCCATGCTGCCGGAGGAATTCCGACCGGATTACGACCCTTGCTTTCACCCCGACCCGGCGGACAAAGAACTGTGGCAGCTGGTGAAGGCGGCGGACAAAATCAGCGCACTGATCAAGTGCATTGAGGAGGACCGTATGGGCAACCGGGAGTTTGAGATGGCTCTACGTGCCCAGGAGGCCAAGGTGGAGGCCATTGACCTGCCGGAGGTAGCCTACTTCCGGAAAGAATTTATGCCCGCCTACTACCTGACTCTGGACGAACACACCAAATCCTAAGGAACGAACGCTTATGCAAACCGCTTCTTCTGCCCCCCGCAAGGGGGCGTTGACCCGCGCACTGTCTGCGCCCGGCACAGCCAATGGGCTGATTCTGCTGGGCGCCGTGTTGCAGGTCCTCTTTTTTATACTTTACCTGATCAACGGCGATGTGCATGTGGACGAGGCTATGCTGGTACTCAACGCCCGCAGTTTGGCGCGGGAGGGCACAGACATTTTCGGCCAGCGTATGCCGGTGTATTTTGACACCTGGCTGTACGGCGGCCAGTCCTCCCTGGCCACCTACCTGGCAGCGGCGTTTATCCGCCTATTTGGCAACCAAATTTGGATTGCTCGGCTGCCCTTGGCGCTGACCGCCTTTGCCAGTCTGTTCGCCCTAAAAGGGCTGGTGCGCCTGCTGTTCCCCGGACAGTACACGGTACAAAATACCGTCCTTCTGCTGACAGCGATCGAGCCGTGGCGGCTGTATCAATCCGCCTGGACCCTGGACTGCGCCTACCTGCCCTTTGTGCTGCTGTTTGCCCTGTACTTTTTGGTGCACGCGGTGGAAAAGCCTAAGGCACGGCTGCTGTTTTACACCCTATCCATGGCCTGCTTCGCCCTGGGACTGTACGCCTATATGGCGGCAGCCATTCTGATCCCGGTGCTGCTGGTAATCCTGTATCTATCTCTGCTGATCAAAAAGAAAATGAAATTCCGTTACGCCCTGTGGTCCGTAGCCGTATTGGCTGTGTGTGCTCTGCCGTTTCTGCTCTTAGGACTGGTGCAGGCGGGTCTGCTGAAGGACTGCAACTTTCTGGGGCTGTCCATCACGGCTATGGACAGCTACGCCAGGGGCAACAGCACCACCATCTTTGGCACTGCCGGGTCTGCCGGTGCTGTCTTTCAGCGAGCATTCTCCAACCTGGGCGGCGTGCTGTACAATATTCTGGTACCGGATTTAATGCTGCTCCAAAGCGCCCGCTATCCCACCCTCAGCGGCAATGTAAGCAACTATCCCTTTGGCCACACAGTGGCGGGGCTGCTGGCACTGGCGGGGCTGCTGCTGTTTCTGTGGCCCAAGAAGCACCGCAAGACCGATACGGACTTTGCCAAAACCACCACCGCCCGTGTGGTGATCGGCAGCTTTTTAGGCGCCTTTTTGGTGTACGCCATTGTGGTCAGCTACGCCTCCAATGCCATGTACCGCTACGCAGCCTTTTATCCGCTGCTGCATATTTTGGCCGCCTTTGGGGTGTGCTGGCTGCTGAAGAGCTTTTCCTCCCCGGCGGTGCCCCGCCTGCTGGCCGGACTGGCCGTCGTATCCCTGGCACTCACCGGCTTTGCCTTTGGCAACTTTGCCACCCACAACAGTGCCCTGTACGGCAAAAGCTTTGAACAGGCGCTGACCGCCGCCAGAGACAGCGGCAGCAGCGAAATTCTGCTGGTAGACAGCCAGGACCCGTACTTTAGAGAGCGAGAGAGCGTATTCCTGCGCTTTTATGCGGACGACAAAATCAACCAAATGACCCCACTGGAACCGGAGCTGCGCGCCCGTGGCGGGCTGAGTGCCGGTAACCCGAATGTGGCGCCCCGCCTGCGCCCGGTAACCAAGGACGGCAGCTGGCGCTATGTGCAGGTGGAGGAAAACCGCGACTTGACCGACGACTGCTACATTTTCTTTGGCACCGTGCCCCAGCTGGATAAAACCCGACAGCAAGAATACGCCGTAAAGAATTATAACGACTTCTGCGTGACCCTGGTGCGGAAGAAATAATGTTCTATCAAAAGCAAAAGCGGGCGGCAGATTGCCGCCCCTACGGTCACCCTTTTTGGCTCCCCTTGTTGCAAGGGGAGCTGTCGCATTTTTGCGACTGAGGGGATAAAAGCGGCCCTACAAAAAAGCCCCCGACTGTGTACAAAATCTGTACCCAGTCGGGGGTATTTTCTGTTTGTTATCGCTTACGCTCTGGCTTTTTTGATGTTCTCAATGAACTTTTTGCCGGTCTCGGTGATTTTGGCATAATCCCCGGTCTTGGCACCGGCGGTCAGGGAAGAACCGGCACCAACAGCAATGGCGCCTGCCTTAATCCAATCGCCTACATTGTCCACATCCACGCCACCGGAGGGCATGCACTGGGCATAGGGCACCGGGCCGCGCAGGGACTTAATGAACTTGGGACCAAGCACATCGCCGGGAAACACCTTCAGCACGCTGGCACCGCAGCGCATAGCGGCAATGGCCTCGGTGGCCGTGCCCACACCTGCCATAGCCGGCACATCATAAATGTTGCACACAGCGATGATCTCCGGGTCAAAGTGGGGCGACACAATATACTGGGCGCCGTTGAGAATGGCGATCCGGGCAGTGGCCGGATCCAGCACCGTACCGGCGCCGATGGTCACATCCGTACCCTCGTACTTCTTTACCATCTGGGAAATCAGCTGGTCCGCATTGGGCACGGTGAAGCACAGCTCCACGGTGGTCACGCCACCGGCCACGCAAGCGTCTGTAATCTTGGCAGCCTGCTCCACAGACTCCGCACGGATCACAGCCACGATCCCAACATCTTTAATTTTGTTCAAAACTGCTTCTTTAGACATACAATACCTCCAAAGCCCGCTGCGGGGCTTATTTTTTCACTTTTATACGCTAACCCTTTCGGCGGCATCCTTCAAAGCGCGCTGCACGCCGGTACGTTATCTTTGCTTATCTCTGCACTCTGGCGCCTGCACCATGACCTACGGACGGTCACGCTGCTGTTAAGGTCAGACAATACACCCACTCAGTTGCGCAAGGCTCCCCCGGAGCCTTGCTGCCAAATCTGCACGGCAGATTTGGACACTCGTGCATCCCTCAAAGAGCGTTGCACGCCGGTATGTTATCTTTACTTATCTCTGCACTCTGGCGCCTGCACCATGGACTTTCGCTTCTACCTCTTTGAGGGATGCCATGCTGGTATCCCCGGGGGTGGTCATAGCCAATGCACCGTGAACCACGCCATAGTTCACCGCCTGCTGGGCGTCGCCAAAGGTCATCAAACCGTAGATCAAGCCGGAGGCAAAGCTATCGCCGCCGCCAACACGATCCAGAATTTCCAATCCCGGGAACTCCATGGACTTGTAGATCTGGCCGTCTGCCCAGCAAATGGCTTTCCAATCATTGACGGTGGCGGTCTTTACAGTACGCAGAGTGGTGGCGATCACCTTAAAGTTGGGGTACGCCTTGGTGGCGGCCTGGATCATCTTGTAATAGCCGTCCATATTCAGGCTCTTCAAGTCCTTGTCGTTGCCCTCAACCTCCAAACCAAGACAAGCGGTAAAGTCCTCTTCATTGCCGATCATTACATCAATATACTTGGCAATCTCCTTGTTCACTTCCTGGGCCTTTTCCTGGCCGCCGATGCCCTTCCACAGAGAGGCACGGTAATTCAAGTCGTAAGACACCACGGTGCCGTACTTTTTGGCAGCCTTTACTGCCTCCAGCACCACGGCAGCGGAATTCTCCGACAAAGCGGCGTAAATCCCGCCGGTGTGCAGCCAGCGCACACCCAGAGTGCCAAAGATATAATCCCAGTCCACATCGCCGGGCTTCAGCTGAGAAATGGCGGTGTTGCCCCGGTCAGAGGTGCTGACAGCGCCGCGAATGCCGTAGCCCCGCTCCACAAAGTTCAGTCCGTTGCGCACACTGCGGCCAATGCCGTCAAAGGGCACCCAGCGGATCAGGGAGGTATCTACCCCGCCCTGGAGGATCAGATCCTCCAACAGGTAACCCACCTCATTCTCTGCAAAAGCAGTGACCACGCCGGTGCGCATTCCAAAGCAGCGGCGCAGCCCGCGGGCCACATTATACTCGCCGCCGCCCTCCCAGGCACGGAAGGTGCGGGAAGTCTTGATCCGTCCCTCGCCCGGGTCCAAGCGCAGCATGATCTCGCCCAACGAAATCTCGTCGAACTTACATTCTTCCTTGGGTCTTAATTTCAAATCCATTTTTATCTCTCCTTATGCAAAATCAAAATAGGCAATGGCGTTATTGTAGCTAATGCCCTGTACGATCTCTTTCAGCACCGCGTCGTCATTGGCGTACCAGCCTTGCTCCACCCAGCGACCGATCAGGGCGCAAAGAATGCGGCGGAAGTAGGCGTGGCGACCGTAGGAAGTAAAGGATCGGGAATCCGTCTCCATACCCACAAACTTGCCCAGCACGCCCAAGTTACCCAGACTCTTTAGCTGGGCGGTCATACCGTCCATGGTGTCCAGGAACCACCAAGCCGGTCCATACTGAATTTTAGACGCCGCCTCCGTGGACTGGAAGTTACCCAGCATGGTCGCCAGCACCGTGTTGTCCTTGTCGTTCAGATTAAACAGAATAGTCTTGGGCAGGCTGTCCGTGCTGTCCATGGCGTCCAGCAGGCGAGACAGGGGCCGTGCCACCCGACCGTCGTCTACCGAGTCAAAGCCGGTGTCCGGCCCCAGGGCGCGGAACATTCGGCTGTTGTTGTTGCGCATGGCACCAATGTGCACTTCCATCGTCCAGTGCAGCTCATGGTACAGCTTACCCAGTGCCAGCAGCACCGGGGTTTTATAGATCTGCGCCTCCTGCTCCGTCACCGGCGCCCCGGCCAGTGCCTTGGCAAAAACAGCCTGCACCTGCTCCGGTGCAGCGGGGGCGTAGGGCGGCACATCAAAGGCCTGATCAGACACCCGGCAGCCCACAGAATGGAAGTATTCTGCCCGACTGCGCAGGGCGGCGATCACATCGTCCACCGTATGAATTTCCATACCCGCAGCGGCAGCCAAAGTGTCCATATAGTCCGCAAAGTCCGGTGCCTGAATATTCAGTGCCTTATCCGGGCGGAAAGTGGGCAGCACCTTGCAGTCAAAGTCCGGCAGCGCTGCGATCTTCTTGTGATACGCCAGGTCGTCCGCCGGGTCGTCGGTGGTGCACAGCACTTTGACCTTGCTCTTTTCAATCAGTGTGCGGGGGCGAAAATCCCCGGCAGCGATGGCCGCATTGGCTCGGTCGTAAATGTCATCTGCCGTGGCGGCAGACAAAGGGGTATCAATGCCAAAATACATCTGCAATTCTATATGCGCCCAGTGATACAGCGGGTTGCCAATGGCGTATTGCAGGGTGTAGGCAAATTTTTGAAACTTCTCTCTGGGGCTGGCGTCACCGGTGCAGTACCGCTCGTCCACACCGCAGGAGCGCATGGCCCGCCACTTATAATGATCGCCGGACAGCCACAGGGCGGAAATGTCCGTAGGCTGGGCGTTCTCATAGATCTCCTTGGGACTTAAATGGCAGTGATTATTACAAATGAGCAGCGCCTCACAGTAGTCGGGGTAAAAGTGCCGTGCCGTTGGGGTATACAGCAAAAAGTCCGT
>ERZ1032250.95-NODE-95-length-14118-cov-10.139586_pt1 | contig 14118 bp, 3 predicted proteins | sample MGYA00516698_ERZ1032250 | MGnify/ENA primary metagenome ERZ1032250 (study PRJEB33719, sample SAMN04261350) | wastewater metagenome | biome: periurban shantytown; feature: human; material: feces | host: Homo sapiens | place: Peru: Lima | collected 2012-01-15 ...
GCCGCCGACGGTGGCGGCGGCTCCGGTGACGGCACGGGCGCGGGCGACGGCTCCGCCGGCGGCACCGGCAAGATCACATGGGTGTACAAGGACTCCTTCGGCTCCCCGACCCGCGAGAATGTGAAATCCGCCATGGGATCCGTCGGCGTGAAGTCGATGGACGGCAGCGAGTCCAACAGCGCCATCGACGAGGCCGTGAACGGCGCGAACGCCGAATGCGTGGCCCGTTCGAAGGCTTCGGGCAACCAGAATCCGACCTGCCGCCTCGTGTCCGTGGGCTTCGTGCACACGCCCGGCGCGAACGGCGACTGGTACACGGGTGCGAACGGCACCTTCGACGCCGCAAAATGGAAGGCCGCATACAATGCGTCCGGCATCCCGAACGGCACCTATTCGTATCAGGGAGCCAATTACAAGACTTCCGATGCTTTCAGCGATGGACAGACTTCCATCAACAGTCTTGCCGCTCGTGAGATGAGCAAGGCCCCGCGCGCGGTCGTCGCCATCGTCCTCGACCAGGACGAGCCGCCGGTCGACTACGATCTGACCGTCAGCACGCAGGCGGGTGGCCTGTTCACCCAGGCCGGTTCGACCGATGACGTTTCCGACGCGATCACCACCAGCCGTGGCGGCAGCACGATCTCCGAGGACGTGACGGGCACCGTCACGCTGCATTGGACCGGCCTGGACGGCACGACCCGTACCGCGTCCAAGCAGTTCACCCAGAACAACAACACGACCAAAAGCGTCTCGTTCGGCTATAGGGACGTGGACAAGTCTTGGAAGGTCTGGCCGGCCGGCTCCTACTACTATGATGTGACCGTCGGCAAGCAGGGCCATATGAAGGCCGCGGCCAGCCATATGGGCGCTCAGGACGCGAAGGAATCCTGGAAGCCCGTTCCGACCCCGCCGTCGAAGAAGCTCACCAACATGGCGGGCCAGCAGGTCACCGCCGAGGCCCAGCAGATCGCTTCCGGCAGCCTGTATACGGCGCACATCACCGCCCAGTCGAACGCGTCCGAGCATTTCTGGCTGTACGACACGATCGACGTGACCGGCCAGAAGGTCCTGATCGGCGGCACCGACAAGGACGACTATTCGAAGATCACCGTGACCGACCAGGACGGCAACACCGTCAAGGCCGACATCACGGTGGACGATTCCCATGCGGGCAAACGCGTCGTCAAGGCGCACGTGCTGAACCCGGTCTCCGGACAATACACGTTGAACGTGCCCCAGTCCGCGACCCCGACCGGCACGGACTACACCATCCCGGACGACAGCCAGGCCTGCTGGACCGGCGACGAATACGGCAATGCGGATAAGAGCCACTGCCAGACCGGCAACAGCGAACAGGTCGGCAAGGTCACTCCGAAGCCCGACAAGGTGTGGGTGTTGGACTCCAACGGCGCCCTGACGGCCGAGGATCCGCAGCATACGAACGACAAGGGCAGCGACAACCGCACGTTCGTGACCGGCGACGCGATCGGCGCCGTGGTCAACGGCCGTATCCCCGCGCACCTGCTCAACCCGTTCACCTCCTACGCGATCACCGATGATTGGACCGCTTCGGCCCAGTGGATCGACTGGAACCACAAGGACCAGGTCAAGGTGTATGTGGATGGTGCGGACGTGACCGACCAGTTCGACATCACGATCGACACCGCGAAGCACACGACCACCGCGACCGCGAAGCAGTCGTTCCTCACGAAGACCGCGTTCGGCACCAAGGACCGCAAGGTCAAACTGTACATCGGCGGCATCGTCAAGCAGGTTCCGAACGCGCAGGCCGCGGCCGACCAGAGGAAACTGACCAACAAGGCCACCGAAACCTGGAACAACGAATCCCAGCCGACCAACGAGCCGCCGGTCTACGTGCGCAATCCGAAGCCCGACAAGGTGTGGAGCGCCGACCAGGGCCAGGCCGCCACGGCCGAGGACACGGCGTGGAGCAACAAGGTCAACGCGGACACGCACACGTTCGTCCAGCAGGATGATTTCGGCGTGACCGTCAACGGCCTGCTGCCGAAGAACCTCGCCAGGAAGATGAGCTCCTACGAATTGGGCGATGATTTCTCCAAGAGCGCGAGGAACATCGACCTGGATTCCGCGTCGGTGACCGTCACCATCGACGGCAAGGACGCGAACAGCCTGTTCGACGTGCACAAGCAGGATGGCAGGGTGTGGATCACCGCGAAACAGCCGCTGCTCGACACGACCTACAACCAGGCGGCGGACCGCAAGGTGCGCATGACCATCAAGGGCGCGTTCGCCAAGGGCGTGCTCAAGGCCGGCCAGAAGGTCCAGCTCACCAACGGCGATTGGGAGAAATGGAACCAGCAGACCGTGCCCGGCAACGAGCCGCCCGTCAGGGAGTGGAGCCCGAACCCGGACAAGAGCTGGATCAAGCTCGGCGATGACGGCACCTGGCAGGCCGTGGTCGATCCGGACGAGACGAACAGGACCGGAGCGGACACCCAGAAGTTCCTCGACGGCGACCAGGTCGCGTCCGTGGTCAACGGCGTCATCGCGTCCGATCTCGTCAAGGTCACCGACATCAAGCTGACCGACGATTACGCCAAGGCCGACTACATCTGGGATCTCGCGTCCGACAAGTCGAAGATCCGCGTGTACGAGGCCGACGCCACGACCGACGCGGCATCCTCCGTCGCGGACATCGCGAACAAGGGCCGTGACGTGACCGACCAGTTCGACATCACCGTCCAGGGCACCAAGGTCACCGCGACCGCGAAGCCGGAGTACCGTGCCGCGCAGGCCGGATTGAAGAATCCGAAGCAGATCAGCCTGCTCCTGCCGGGCGTCGTGAACTTCGCCAACGGCAAGGGCGCGGCCCAGGTCCGCAAGGACTTCAGGAAGGCCGCGGGCGACGAGCTCACGTTCTGCGAGAACCCCGACGGCTCCAAGCTGACCAACTCGGGTTCCGAGAAGGTCAACAACGAGTCCCAGCCGACCAACGAACCGCACATCTGCGGCTATGTCCCACCGGTCAAGAAGAAGGTCATCGCCGAAGGCAGCCAGGGCGGCGCGAACAACGACGCCGACGACAAGGTCGTGTATCCGGGCCAGAAGGTCGAATACCGTCTCACCACGCAGCCGAAACTGCCCGCCGACCTCGGATACCGGATCGTGTCCATCCAGGACACCGACGTGTACGACCAGTATCTCGAACCCGACCCGCAGACCCTTGAGGTCACCGACCTCGCCACCGGCGGACAGCTGACCACCAGCGACCCGCAGATGGGCGTCGAAGGCGACTACACGGTCGCGTGGGACACCGCGGCGCACAAGTTCACCATCACGTACTCGAACAAGTACGTGGCCGAACATTGGAAGGCCGGCACGAACCCGCAGGTGCAGGTCCGTTTCGAAGGCACCGTCGCGAAGAACGCTCCCGTCGACCGCAAAGTGGCCAACCAGTGGGCGCTCACGCTGAACAACATGATCACCCCGTCGAACATCGTCGACAACCTGCCGCCGGTCCACAACCCCTCCAAGAAGGACAACCAGTCCAAGGAGCAGGGCGATCCGACGGTCAGCATCGACGGGAAGACCATGCTGCTGGGCGATACCGGCAACTATCTGGTCACCCTCGACCTGAAGCAGACCAACAACGCGTACCGCGTGTGGAAGGCCGGCATCACCGACGATTTCGATGACGAGTACGTCGCCATCGACGAATCCAAGATCGAGGTGCTCGACCAGTCCGGCAAGGACGTGACCGGAAAGTTCAACGTCCAGATCAAGGACGGTGTCGCATACGTGTACGCGAAGACCGTGGACACGTGGATCCCGAAGAAGGGCGTCACCGTCAAGGGCGACCCCCAGCCGAAGGACCTCGCCAAGTATTCGACCAACGGCAAGCATGATCCGCTCAACGATCCGGCCATCGACCAGAACCTCCTCGGCCGGACCTACCAGGTCGTCATGCCGTACAAGGTCGTCAAGGTCAAGGATGGGTACACGGTCAGGAACAAGGCCATCCAGGTCACCAACGACACGACCGTGGAGACCAACGAGGTGTCCAACCCGCTCAAGCCCGTCAACCCGGCCAAGGACGTGACCGTCAAGGTCGGCGGCGAAAGCATCGACGGCAGAAGCGTGTACAAGGACCGCACCTTCCTCTACCAGCTCGACAGCTCCGTCATCCCGGCCGACCGCGCCTACCCGCAGGTCGACCAGTGGAGGATCGTGGATCCGCTGAACACCGAGTTCGACCAGTACACGGGCCAGTGGGCCGTGTACGCGACCCGCGACCTGTACAGGGACGGCAAGGTGCTCGCCGCCAAGGGCGACAAGCTCGCCGGCAACGGCTTCGACAGCTCGAAGCTCGGCGGCGAACTGTTCACCGCCGCGGCCGACGAGAACGGCCAGGTCACCGTCGAGGCGACCGAAGCGTACCGTGCCCTCGTGTCCGCGGACAACGCGCATGAGGCCGGCTGGCGCGCGTACATCCAGTGCAAGCGCCTGAAGGTGTCCGAACGCGTCGAGAACCAGTTCACCGAACAGTTCAACGACAAGGAGTTCCAGTCCAACATCGTGTGGACCCGCACCCCGGACATGACCCCGTCGATCCACATCGAGAAGTACGACGTGGCCTCCGGCGAACAGGCCGGCGACCGCGACGACGTGAAGGACGCGTTGAAGATGGCCGGAGACAGCCAGCAGATCGCGTTCAAGATCACCAACACGTCCAAGACGGACTCCTCGACCGGTGAGGGCGCCTGGTATCTCGCCAAGGACCTCAAGATGGTCGACAGGACCATCGCCGGCGAAGGCGACGTCACGGACCTGAAGTATCCGGACGATTGGGACACCCTCGTGCTCAAGCCCGGCGAGTCCACCATCATCACCGGCACGTTGAAGGGCGTCGGGCAGGGCGGCAAGCACACCGACCGTGTGAAGGTCACCGGCACGCCGCTCGTCGAATGCCCCGTCACCGACCAGTTCGGCGGCCAGCAGTCCACCGACGGCAACCAGACCGGCGACGAGAAGTCCGACGCCGACACGAAGGTCGACGGCGACGCGTCCGACACGACAGGCCTCAAGCAGGTCAAGGTCGGCGACAGGACCCTGTGCGAGGACACCACCGTGGACTCGAACACCGACGACTGGAGCGGCTACCGCGAGGATCTCGCCAAGACCGGCATGGCCATCGGCGGCGTCCTGCTGTCCCTCATCGCCTTCGGCGGTGTCGGCGTGACCCTCTTGGGCGCACGTCGCAGGACCTTGACCGTCAAGCACGGCGTGCATGCCGCCAAATGATCCGATGACCGTTCGGATCCGCCATACGGCATGAGTGACGCCACGGGCGGGATGTTGGAGGATTCTCCAACATCCCGCCCTTTTCCTTTCCCGGACCGTGGATGCCGTACAAGGCCGGCGTGGCTCGTCCGAAAGAACGGCCCACGCCCCCATCCATCTTATTGGGGTGCCACCCGTTCGAATATCTGCGCTCATACGGCCATGTGCACGTGGGAATGGTTGAGAGATCCGGCAACCGGCCGGCGATCCGAAAGCGGACGCCGACGATATCGGACTTCCACGGCAGCGTGAGCCGTCCGTGCAGAAAACAGAAGAATCCCTATCAAAGGAGACATCCAGTATGAATATGAAGAAGATCTCAGCCGCGTGCGCGACCGCCGCCGCGTTGGCCGCGTTGTGCGTCCCGGGCTCGGCGTTCGCCGCGGACGGCACGCTCGCTTTGAACGCGGGCGACGGCAGCACCCTCGCCGGACACAGCTTCACCGTGTACAAGGTCGCTGGATACAACGACGTCGTCAAGGACGGCGCGAACGTGAAGAGCGTGAGCGCCTCATCCCCGGACGCCACGACCGACGCGTGGGTCAAGGCCGCGTTGAACAAGAACGGCGTGACCTACAACACGTCCGAAGGCCGTAACGCCGCCGAACAGCTCCTGCGGTTGAAGACCGATTCGGGCACGCTGCGCAAGGTCGCCGGCACCCTGCAGTCCACCGCCGCGTCCAGCAAGGTGGCGGCCGTGAAGACCAACCAGACCTCCGTCACCGGCAGTCTGAACCTGACCCTGCCGGAGGGCTATTATCTCGTCGTCGACGCCCAGGGAATCCCGATCCTCGTGTCCACCACGATCGGCGGCAGCGTCAGGATGAGCAACGGCCAGACCCTCGGTTCCACCCAGATCAAGACCAACGTCACCAAGATCGACAAGAAGATCAAGAGCGTGGACGGCACGTGGAAGGATTCCGCGGCCGCGACCAACGGCGAGACCCGTGACTTCAAGGCCACGTTCACCGTGCCGAACAAACTGGCCGTGGACACCATCACCCTCGAGGACCACATGACCGGCATCACCTACATCGACGGCTCCTTCCACGCGACCACGTCGTCCGGCACGGACGTGACCAACCAGTTCGGCACCATCGGCAAGGACAAGATCACCGCCGCGGCCGGCAACACCCAGACCGACGGCACCGGCTTCAAGGTCACGAGCCTGCAAAGCCTCGTGGACACCTACCAGGGCAAGCAGGTGACCGTGACCTACCAGGGCAAGGTCGTCAACGCGTCCAAGGCCAACAAGGCCATCAACCAGATCATCCTCACGTCGAACTGGCTGCCGTCCGTCATCCCGCCGGACGTGCCGACCCCGAACCCGGGCACCGACGAAACCCCGGTCCCGACCTACGACGTGAACCTGAAGAAGATCAGCGCGGCCGACGGCAACAAGGTCATCCAGGGAGCCAAGTTCAAGCTCCACAACGACAGCCTGAACCAGTGGTACGTGTGGAACACGGGTTCGAACCAGTGGACGTTCACCACGGATGAGTCCAAAGCCACCGAATTCTCCACGAACGCGTCCGGCGTGATCAACTTCACCCGTCTGGGCGCCGGCACGTACACCGTGAAGGAAACCCAGGTGCCGACCGGCTACTTCAGCTTCGTCAAGCCGAGTTTCGGCATCCACATCACCGATGACGGGCACGTGACCATCACCGGCAAGGACCAGCCGGGACTGACCGGCACGGTCAACAACGCGGACGGCAAGACCACCACCCCGACCGCCGTGGTGAAGAACATCGACAACATCACCCAGCTGCCGCAGACCGGCGCGACCACCATGGCCGTCATGCTGGTCGGCGCGTTCGCGATCATCCTCGTGGCCACCGCGTCCGGCTTCGCCGCCTACCGAGTCCGCCACGAGAACCTGGGCGACGGTCCGGCCATCGCCTGATTTTTCCGAATCGTCCCCGGCCTCGAAAGCGAAGGTCCGGGGATCCAGGAGCCGGGATCGTGCGGCCTTTTCTCCTGTCAGCCGCACGATCCCGGCCCTCTTCCAAAAAATACGGAACTCACATATGAATCACAAAGGATGAGGGAAATGGGATTCCTTACAAGACTTCTCGCCGGTCTCACGGCGGCCGCGGCGTTGGGAGCCGGCCTGACCGGCACCGCCAACGCGGTCGACACGACCGACGCGACCGGAACCACGAAAAGCGTCGTGAAGCTCACGGCCGATGACACGAACAACCTGCCGGACCATATCGTCAACGGCAGCTTCGACTATCCATCCGTGCCGTCATGGACGGGACTGGCGGGGTCGAGTTCGAACAAAAACAACAAGGGCAAGCGGTTCGCCACCATCAATCCCAGTACCGGCAAATACGGTTCGGGATGCGCCATGTCCACCACAGGCAGGGCCATTCCCAATTGGAATAGGTCGAGTTTCGCATGGAATTCCACCCAGGGAGACGCGCATTATCCCGGCATGAGCTGCGAGGCCGGCAATGTGGAACTCAATTACGATTCCGTCCACCACAACCAGTTCGCCGAACTGACCGCCGACCAGCAGGGCACCGCGATCTACCAGGACGTGAAGGTCACGCCGGGCACCATGATGACATGGAGCCTGAAGCATTCCAGCGCGACCAGCGCCTACGTGGATAAGATGCAGGTCATGATCGGCGAACCATACAAGGAGACCGCGCAGGAGGCCACCCGCATCGCGTCCGAGAACGGCAACAAGGTCGGCGAGAAGATGACCACCATCTCAACCCCGACCACGTCCGACCGCGCGGACAACAAGAAGTGGGATACGTACTCTGGCACGTATCTCGTGCCCGACGGGGTCACCACGGTACGTTTCACCTTCAAATCCGTCGCGTCCGCGGAATGGTATTCCGGCAACGATCTGGACGACATCGAATTCTCCCGTTCCTACAAGTTGACCTATGACAAGAATTCTTCGGATGCCGCCGGCGAGGTCCCGTCGAACCAGCGTGGCAAGGAGAACACCACCCAGCCCGCCAAATCCAAGACGACCGGCACGGTGAAGACCGTCGTGGATACCTCTGACGGATTGCCGACCGAATTGGTCAACGGCGATTTCGAATATCCGGGAGCTGATGTCTTAAGCCAGAACCTTCGTGACAAGAAGAGGAACTGGTGGGGTGTCAGCCGCAAGGACAAGATGGTCTACGAGTCCGATAATCCCACCAAATGGGTCTCCCTCCCGTCGACCTTCGATTCGGATAGATTCGCGTGGGATTCCAGCGAGGCCGGAAAAACGTCTGGCGTCCAGGAGGGGTCCTCGCAATGGCATACGAACGAGGTCGAACTTCAAAGGGATTCACGTACGGGCAACATGTACGCCGAGCTCTCTCCATATCAGGCACAGAGCAGCATCCGCCAATACATCCGCACCACGCCCGGTGCCCTGTACAAGGTGCGGTTGAAGCATGCCAGTTTGAGCAGCGAGTATTTGGACAAGATGCAGGTTCTAATCGGGGCGGATGGAAACGAGCAGCCGGTGAGGATGACCCGTGTCGAGTCCCAGAACGGGCTTGACGCCATCGGGGAGTCCACGGCATCCACGACCATTTCGACCCACGCATCGAACAAGGCCGAGATCTCATGGGGTTCCGGGCTTGGATATCATTCGTCACGGAACCATGACGGACAGTGGGCGACTTATGAGGGAGTCTATGTAGCCACTTCCGATGTGACGGTGTTCACGTTCAAGAGCGTTGACTCGCCGTCCTTCAACACCGGAAATCTGTTGGACGACGTGGTTTTCACCAAGGCATACAAGCTCACCTATGACAAGAACTCGGCCGATGCGTCCGGTCAGGTTCCGTCGAACCAGCGTGGCAAGGAGAACACCACCCAGCCCGCTAAGACCAAGACCAGCGGAACCGTCAAGACCGTCGCGGATACCAACGCCAGCCTGCCGGACCATCTGGTCAACGGCGACTTCAGCGTGAACTACCACGACCAGTGGAAGGACAGCTTCGGCGGCTGGACCAGCATCGACCCGAACGCGGGCAAGACCCTGCACGCCACCAGCCTTCCCAGTGGCTCCAGCTGGAAGTGGACCGCCATCAACGGGTGGGACAAGTCCAAGTTCGGCTGGACCAGCACCCAGAAGGCTGGAAGCAACGTCCAGCAGAAGGCCAACGCGGTCGAACTCCAGTACGACGACTCCACCGCCGACAACGTGTACGCGGAGCTCTGCGCCTACGAGGCCGGCACCGCGATCTACCAGGACATCAGGACCGTGCCCGGCACCCTGTACAAGGTGAGGTTGAAGCACGCCAGCCTCAACAGCACGTACCTCGACAAGATGCAGGTCATGATTGGCACGCCCGGCCACGAGCAGCCGGTCGAGATGACCCGCACCAGCGTCAACGGGCACGGCGACAAACTCAACGAGAAGTCCACGACCATCGCCACCAAGGTCACGAACGGCAACAACCGCCACCACGTCGACCAGTGGGAGACCTACGAGGGCACCTACCTGATCCCCGACGGGCAGACCACGACCCGCTTCACGTTCAAGAGCATCGACTCCAAGCAGCTCGACTACGGCAACGTGCTCGACGGCATCGTGTTCGACAAGGCATACCGTCTCACCTACAACAAGAACGCTTCGGATGCCACCGGCGAGGTTCCGTCGAACCAGCGTGGCAGGGAGAACACCACCCAGCCCGCCAAGGACAAGACCTCCGGCAGCGTGAAGCTCGTGGCGGATGATGATGTGGCGGAATACGCCGCCAACGGCCTGCCGAAGCAGCTCGTCAACAGCGACTTCGACCATGATTGGCGGAATATCGTCAGCCAGTCCAAGATGAGCGCGAAATACAACTTCGCCAACATCGACCCGGCGCACGGCGACGTGGAGGTCAGCGGACCGTTGAACGGCAAGGGCGAGGCGTCCAAGCAGTGGGTGCATCTCAACGGGTTCGACGCGAACAAGTTCGGCTGGAAATCCAACCAGACCGACACCAGGGTCGACGGCAGGGGCGGCATCGTCGAGATCCAGCGCTCCCGTGCGAACGACAACATGTACGCGGAGATCACCGCCTCGCAGGCCAACACGTACCTGTATCAGGACATCGACACCGCGCACGATTATCCGACCGTGTACACGGTGAAGCTCCGGTACGCGCACAGGAACGGGACCATCAACTCCAATGAGAAGATCCAGATCCTCGTCGGAGCGCCCGGCCATGAGCAGCCGGTGGAGATGACCCGCATCGCGTCCGACCGAGGCAACAGGCTGGGTGAGAAGTCCACCACGGTGAACGCTCCGAACACGGATGGCTGGCTCGGCTCGTGGGACACGTTCCAGGGTTCGGTCGTGGTTCCCGCCGGTCGGAACGTCAGCAGGTTCACGTTCAAGGCGTTGGGTTCCATCGACGGCATCTCCGGCAATCTGATCGACGACGTGCAGTTCAAGCTCGCCTACAAGCTCTCCTACGACAAGAACGCGAACGACGTCTACGGCCAAGTCCCGTCCGACACGACCGCGAACACCGTCAAGCAGGCCAAGGCCAAGACGACCGGCACTGTGAGGGCCGTGGCGGACAGGACCGCTTCCGGTCTGACGGTGCATGACTTGAAGAAGGGCGACATCGCTCCGGCCCAGTACGGCGATTTCAAGTTCTCCACAACCGACAGGTTCACCGCGGAACAGGTCACTGACGTGAACGACTTCACTGTCAAGCAGAACTGGGATCCCACGAAGGAGGACCAGGCATACGCCGACAAGAATCTGGCCACCATGTACCAGCCGGACAAGAATGGCGCGAGCCTGATCCTGCACCATGTGGGACAGTGGCGCGACTCCTCCGGCACGCAACGGTGGCTCAATGCCAAGATCACCGTGAACGGCCAGAACCTCGGCTCTCTGGTGTACTACGAATCGCAGCACAAGTTCTTGGCGTCGTATGGCAAGTGGGACAGGCATACCTCGTCTCGTCCGTACATGGATGTGACCGTCGATTTCCTGCTGGATGACGGTTCCACACCGCAGGGACTGCGTGGTGTGACCGGATTCACTGACCTTGACGGCGGCACCAGCGGATACAACGAGGGCGTCGAACTCGTCAGCGGCTTCGATGGCGCGTACGTGCGCTCCGACGCACATCTCGCCCGGTTCGGCACGAACGGCTGGGCCGGCGCCACGGATGAGAACGAGAACAATGCCGACGCGCATGGAATGAAACATTACGTCGGCGCCACATTCACCGGCTCGTCCTTCCGCGTCCGCTGGTCGGTCGCCTCGGGACAGGCCCGCGGGTCCGGCTTCCAACCGGTCGATTCGACCATCGCCTACCGTCTCACCTACAACAAGAACGCGCAGGATGCCACCGGTTCCATCCCGTCCGACACGGCCGCTAACACCACTCAGCCCGCGAAATCGGAGACCGACGGCAAGGTGTCCGACCTCGTGCAGCGCACCACCACGCATGAGGACGGCAGCGTGACCGTCAAGACCATCGACACGAGCACGGACGTGGTGTCCGGCTGCCAGGTCTACTATCCAGCCGGCCAGAAGATCACGTTGGCGACCATGGCGAAGGACGACGACTGCTGGGATTCCAGCATGCTGTCGCGTCCGGGCCACACCCAGCTGGGTTGGAACCAGGACCGGAACGCGACCCAGGCGCAGGCCCAGGTCACGATGGTCGAGGGCGGCATGACCGTGTACGCGGTGTGGGTCGGCAACCCGGTCCTCACCTACGACACGAACAAGCCATCCACCTGGTCGGGCCAGATGCCGTCCACCCCGGCGTCCGTCTCCGTGCCGTACAACACGGCCGCCGCGGACGGCTCCGGCTGGCAGTCCGGCGACACGACGAAGATCAAGGGCTACAGATTCCTCGGCTGGTACACGACCCCGCAGGACGGCTCCAACCTGTACGACTGGAACACCCCGCTGACCGGCAGCGTCACCGTGTACGCGCACTGGCAGCGGTTGCAGGCCAACGTGATCTACAACGCGAACGGCGGCACCGGTTCGCATCCGAACACGACCGGCTGGCAGTATTCGGATGTGACCATTCCCGGTGACACGTCCAAGTCGTTCAAACGCGACAAGTACGTGTTCAAGGGTTGGGGCACTAAACCCGGTAAGGCGGACGTCGTCTATAAGGACGGCAGCAAGGTCGCATTGCAGGACAAGGACATCACCCTGTACGCGCAATGGCAGGAGGTTCACGAGAACTTCGTCGAAACGGGCGGTATCGGCCTGCCGATCGCCATCGCGGGCGGCGTCTTGCTGCTCATGTTCGGCATCGGCTCGACCGTCATGCTCACCAGACGCATGAACGGACACGGCATGCCGGACGACGAGTGACCGGAACCCGGTGACGGAAGGGCCGGCGGACGGCCATCCACCAACTCCATTCGGACGTGGGCGGAATGGTCCGGACGCCGGCCCTTCCCGTTGCCCATCCCCGTCGATATTCGTGGAACGGATCGTGGCAAAGGTATGGACGTTATGGATTGGGATTGGATCATCGAGGGCGAACGTGCTTCGGAGGGACGTCGTATGCGGCGCCTGCGCCGCATACGCGCACGGCATTCGAGACGCGTGTTCCGCGCGCTCATCGCCGTCACGGTCGTGTTCTGCCTGTCGGGCGTGGGCACGTTCGCTTGGCTTGGCGTGGAACAGGCCGGAGCGGCCCGCAGGGCGGCCGAATCGTCCGCCCTGGCCGCGAAGGACGACCATTCGGCCGAACATTACGCGCGCATGGTCGCCGCGGCCCGCGCGTACAACCGGAGGCTCGCCGCCACGCCGCATGTCATCGGAGAGACGTCCGGCAAGGACGGGACCATCGATGGTGATTTCGGGTTCAAATCGGACACGGAATACCAGAACCTGCTGGATTTCGGCGACGGGATCATGGCGACCATCGAGATCCCGTCCATCGGCGTGGACCTGCCCGTCCGGCACGGGGCCGACGCGTACGCGTTGGAGAACGGTGCGGGACACCTTCACGGCACCAGCCTGCCCGTCGGCGGGCAAAGCACCCACAGTGTGATCACCGGACATACGGGAGTGGCCGACAAGGCCCTGTTCACCAGGCTCACCGAATTGAGGAAGGGTGACGTGTTCTACGTGAGGGTCGCAGCCCAGACCCTCGCCTACAAGGTCGAACGCATCCGCAAGGTCGATCCGGACGATCTGCGCGACGTGCGCATCCAGCCGGGACGCGACCTGGTGACGCTGGTCACCTGCACTCCGATCTTCCTGAACACGTATCGGCTGCTCGTCACGGGCGAACGCGTGAGCATGCCGGACGACGCGCCCTATCCCGAGGACGCGCCCAGGACCACCGGCCGTGACGCGCGCCCGCTGCTCGTGTCCGGTGTGGCATTGCTCGCGGGCATGCCCGTGGCGATGGTCGAGTCCAGGCCACGCGTCCGTCCGTACGGACGTCACGGCATGAAACGGTAGACGCCCACACGCCGGCACCGCCTCATGCGGGGGTAGACTGGTGGGTATGCGCGCCATATGCCTCCGAGACCGCGACACGCCGATGGCGCCGATATCGGATTGGGGGCACGTGGAATGGTTGTCGGAAACGTCGCAGGGATGTTTCCATTGGAGCCACGACCCCGATACGGGGCATGGCATTGGAGGGAGAATTATGAACAAGAAGGCTTTCGCAACGGCCGTCGCATCCGTGGCCGTCGCGGGCACCATCGCCGCGCCGGCAATGGCCGACGAGACCGCGACCACCCCGGTCGAACAGGCCCAGCAGGCCGTCGAGCAGGCCCAGCAGGCCGTCGACCAGGCCGCGGCCCAGCCGACCACGCAGCCCCAGCAGGACCAGG
>ERZ1032250.100-NODE-100-length-13876-cov-5.584762_pt1 | contig 13876 bp, 12 predicted proteins | sample MGYA00516698_ERZ1032250 | MGnify/ENA primary metagenome ERZ1032250 (study PRJEB33719, sample SAMN04261350) | wastewater metagenome | biome: periurban shantytown; feature: human; material: feces | host: Homo sapiens | place: Peru: Lima | collected 2012-01-15 ...
AGGGGGATTTTTCGTCCGATGCGTGAGCAACGGTAGAAAATAGGAAATATTTTTCGTATATCATGCGCAACTGACAGCCATGCGAGGAAGTGACGCCGCGCTTTGGCGGCTATCGCATGTGTTGCGATGACCGGCATCATGCAAGTACCGGCGGCGTCGGCCGCCACCGGTACCGGTTTCACGGCCGGCGAGCAAGTCGACCTGACCGATGTGGCACCCTCTGGTGCCAAACAGTCGTTCGCGCCCGCCGCGGAATCCTTCAGCATGGCCGTTAGCGAGCAAGCCATGCGCATGAGGGTCATGGACGGGGTGCTCAAGGCGCTGCGCATGCGCATCAACGGTGTCATGGAAGCTGGCGCGGCCATACCCCTCGCTGAGAGACGTCGGCAATTCCCCTTCACGCCGATGACCACCGGGACGCTGCTGCTGACCCGTGACGAGCTCATGGACGTGCAGCAGCGTATCAATGGCCTGCTGGACGAATACTTGCGGCTGAGCGAGCAGCGGCGCGGCAGCGATTATGAGTATCAGGTGTCGTACGCGTGGTCGCTGCTGCCATCGAACCCGGCTGCGGTAGTTGGGGAGGATGTGGATGCGGGTGGGTCCGCAGAGGATGATTGCGACGACCGGTGACCATCCCCAGTCGCTACGCGACAGCCCCCGCCAGCGGGGGCAAAACGGTACCGTCGCTACGCGACAGCCATTCGGGCCCTGCAATTGGGGACGGCCTTCGGCCGCAGCCCACTTGCTCGCCTGTCGGATCGCCTTCGTCTACAAACAGCTCTGCCGTTTGCTCAGCCCGCCGCAAAGTGACGGAGGGTTGTTACCGGTGAAGAACGGCCATGTTCCTTGCCTATTGGCCGGTTTTCCGTACATTGTGCCGGGATGTGACTACATGCTCACAAGTCGGGCACACATCTCACAGATAATTCCGAGGAACATGCATCATTCCTCCAAGCATGATGCGGTTATATAGAACATGTCAGCGGTTGTTACAACGTTGGCGAGGTTGTTGAAACCCCATAATTGAACCCCTTCTTCTCTCTCTTCTCTCACCCGGCGGCTTCCCCGCCGGGTTCTTCTTTTCCGGTGTGTGGTTGCGCCTATCGGATAGGAGCGTGAGGGCCTTTCATCCAACCCCTGACGCGACACGCCCGGATTGCGTAGCACAATCGTCTATCTGCGTTCACAGGGTCGCGGCATTCCGCCATTCTCCGGAATGCCGTGCTTCAATTGTGCGAAGCAATCCGGGCGTGTCGCATCAGGGGTTGGATGTCGGACTGCCGCGCACGGCGGATTATGAAGGGATTTCGATCGTGCGGGCGGCACGATCACATCAGTTGCATGATGTTCCTTTCATTGTTCGGGTCGGCACCCGGCCTACCGTACGGTGAAGCCTTACTCTTCTCCATATTTCTTGAGCGATTCGCCCCACTGCTGCAGGGCCTCGTGCAAGGTGAGTTTGCCGTGGTATGACTGGCCGATGGAATCCACGGCGATCGAGTTCGCGTACGCCGTGTACGACAGATACGTGAAGTCGGTGCGCACGTCCTTGGACGCCTGGGCGATGACGGCGTGGGGCTTCTGCCCTCCGAAGAAATCATCGGTCTGGGCCGCGGGTCGCCGAGCGTCGATTTCAGCGGAGGAATGCCCTCCTGCGCAAGATTCCCCTTCACGCCGTCGCCGTGCGCGAACGTGTAGGCGGCCTTGGCCTCGCGGTCGTCTGTGCCGGTCGGCAGTGCGAGCGCACCGCCTCCGTTCTCCCCGTTCGGGGCCTCCCCGGCAGCATCATCGCGCTGGTGGTCAAGGACACTGCCGACGGCGTCTCGTCGCAGATCCTCAAAGGGGCGCAGGTCACGGCCATGGAATCGGACAGCGCGGTGAGCGTCATCGAAACGGGGTCGTCCGGGCAACGCACACAGCAGATGCTCGACCATCTCGCCGACAAGGTGAACGGCGTCATCCTGTCCACCGACGCGCCCGGCATCAGTTTCATCCGCGACTATGCGAAGCGCGTGCCGCTGGTCGTGCTGAACCGTCCTCTCGAAGGCGTGGCCAGCGTTGTGCCCGATCCGCGCATCGGCACCGTGCGCGCTGAGCCTGCTGAAACGCTCGCGGTCACGTACGTCGCCGGCCCGGCCGCGTCATGGGCCAATCAGTCGAGGTGGCCGCGGTGCATGACATCGGGAACCGCATGGGATTCAAGGTCAATCAGATAGGCCCGGTGCACCCCACAGTCGAGGGCGGCTATCAGGCCGCGCTCGCATTGGAGGGAGGGGACACCACCGCCATCATCACCTACAACGATCTGATCGCGGTGGGCATCGTGCTGCGGTTCACCGCCGACGGCGTGAACGTGCCCGGTGACGTGTCGGTGATCGGATTCGACAACACGCTGATCGCCCCGGTGGTCACGCCGCCGATCACCTCGATCCGCATTCCGCGCGTCCAGCTGGGGCAGGTGGCCTACGCCGTCTGCTGCTGATGATGATATCGCCGATGATCCTGCTGGGGGTGTTCCTGTGGATTCCGGAGATGCCGTTCGGCATATACGTGTTCGCCTGCTGGCGGTGTACCTGGGAGATGACGCCTGAGACTGCCGGATTCGGCGCGCACGCGTGGGGCGAGAAGCGTGACGGGCACGTCGGCATGGCGGGCTGGCTGCGGCGTGCACGGCTGGTGTTGCGCGAGTATGCGAGCACGCTGCGCGTCAAGGAGCTCCGCAAGCATCTGGCCATCTACCTTCTGGTGCAGGTGACGATGGACGTGTTCGGCCAGACGTTCGTGTTCTTCGTGGTGCACGACTGGAACCATACGGCGGCGTTCGCGTCGCTGATGCCGGTGTTCGGCTGGGCGATGACCAAGATAGGCCCGAAACGGCTGTACGCGATCAATTTCATCGGCTGGCTTGGTACGGCCTGGCTGTTCGCGGCGTGGATGCTGGTCGGCACGCTGCCGGAACCGTGGTGGACGGTGTTCGCGTACATCGCGGACATCGACCAGATCGTGACTCGCCGGTACCGTTCCGCCACGTTCTCCGGCATTCAGGCATCGTTCCGTCAGCTGGGCTCGGGAATAGCGACGATTGCCGTCGGCCTGGTGCTGGGCGCGGTCGGCTTCGACGCGACGCGCGCATGGCAGACGACGGTGGCGGGCATTGGATTGGGAGCCGTGCTGCTGGGCTGGTTTACCGTCTTGCCGTCGCGATGGTCATCTGCTGGATTGTGTCCGCCCATCTCGCCATCAACAAGCGTGCGGACGGCATCGTATTGACAGAGATCACCCGCCTGCGCAACGGCGGCGACAAGGTCGACGTCACGCCCGAAACCCGTCATGTGGTGGAACGACTGACCGGTCTGCCCTACGAGAGCTGCTGGCGGTAGCCGGCGAGGCGAGACTCATGAACGGCCGCGCAGCAATGCCGTGCCGCTCGCTACACTGGTGAGACATGAGCAAGCATCATCATCGTGACCGCAGCTGGGCGCCCGCGCCGTCGCCGCTGCCCGACGACGCGCACGTCATCGACAACCATACGCATGTGGCATCCGTCATTCCGTTTGCGCGGGCCATGAGCCACGAAGCCGTCGAAAAAGGACAGCCGGAAGTACCGGTGTACGACGTGGAGCAGCTGCTCGCCCAAGCCGCGGCAGTCGGCGTCACCGGCATCATCGACTGCGGGTGCGAGCTGCCGAACCTCATGACCGCCATCCAGATGGCCGTCGACCATCCCGACTCCGTTCATGCCGCCATCGCAATCCACCCCAATGAAGCCGTGCTCCACGGTCACCGCGGCGTCCCCGGGCCGGACGGTCTGTCGCTGAAATACAAGCCCCACCATGACGTGAGCTTCGACGACGCGCTCGCCGAAGTGCATCGCCTGGCCCTCGCATACCCGCATCAGGTGGTCGCCATCGGCGAGACCGGCATGGACCTGTTTCGCACCGGGGAAGGCGCGAAGGAACTGCAGCGAGACGCCTTCCGCGAGCATATCGCGCTCGCCAAGGAGCTGAACCTGCCCATGCAGATCCACGACCGCGACTCGCACCGGGAGGTCATCGAGACGCTGCTCGCAGACGGCAGCCCAGAGCGAACCGTGTTCCACAGCTACTCCGGCGACGCCGAAATGGGCGAGATCGCGCGCGACAACGGCTGGTATCTGAGCTTCTCCGGCACGGTCAGCTACAAGGGCAACGACGGTATCCGCGAATCAGCCCGGCTGGTCGGACTGGACCACATCATGGTCGAGACGGACGCGCCGTATCTTACGCCGATGCCATACCGCGGGCGCACCAACGCGCCGTACATGATCCCGTACACGCTGACGGCGCTCGCCGACGTGTTCGACCTGCCCGTCGCCGAAGTCGCGCGTGCGACGCGGCGCACGACACGCACGGTATACGGGGTGTGACGAGGGGCGGCAAGGGCGGCCGGCGTCCTCCCCAAGTTGGAAAAAACCGAAAAGGGGCATATACTGACCGCTTGAATTTGAAATACCAAGGTTTCCGTTAGTAGCTGTACCTAGAATATGCGGATATCATGTGCGGATTATCCCCGTCGATGGAGGAAGCATCATGGCTCAAAAGCCCGATGAAACGTTGTTACGTGCCGACACGTTCACCAACGTCCCGAAAGTCTCCCGTCGCACACTGACGAAAGAGGAGCGCGAAGAGCTTGCAAAGCAGCAGGCGGCAGAAACCAAGGAAGCGGAAAAACTCGCCAAGACCGCAAGCAAGGGCGCGATCGGCCGCTGGTGGCGCAGATTGCAGTCCGGCCCCAACAAGATCTCGCTCGGCATGGCCATCGTCGCGCTCGGCGTGGTCTACGGCGACATCGGAACATCGCCCCTGTACACCGCGCAGACGTTCCTTTCCGGCCAGGGCGGCATCGCCAACACCGACCGTGAGGCCGTGCTCGGCATGCTGTCGCTGGTGTTCTGGTCGATAACGCTGATCACCACCGTCAAATACGTGCTCATCGCCATGCGTATCGACAACAAGGGCGAAGGCGGCATCTTCGCCCTATATTCGCTGATTCGCAGGCATGGCGCATGGCTCGCCATCCCCGCCATGCTCGGCGGCGCGGCGTTCCTCGCCGATTCCGTGCTCACCCCGGCCGTGTCGATCAGCTCCGCGGTCGAAGGCCTGAAGACGCTGCCGCCATTGGAGGCGCTGTTCAAGGAAAACGGCAACCTGACGCTGATGATCACCGTGGTCATCATCGTCGTGCTGTTCTCCGTGCAATCGCGCGGCACCGAAAGCATCGGCCGCGTGTTCGGCTCCGTGGTGCTGGTGTGGTTCACGTTCCTCGCCGTGGTCGGCGCGGTGAACCTCTCCGGCGATTGGTCCGTGCTCGCGGCGCTCAACCCCGTGTACGGCGTGAAATTCCTGTTCAGCCCGCACAACGCGGCCGGCATCGCCGTCATGGGCACCGTGTTCCTGTCGACCACCGGCGCCGAGGCGCTGTACTCCGACATGGGACACGTGGGACGCGGCAACATCTACTTCACGTGGCCGTTCATCAAGGTCGCCCTGGTGTTCAACTACTTCGGTCAGGGCGCGTGGATCCTCAAGAACCAGAACAATCCCGAGTACCAGCACATGGAGGGACTGAACCCGTTCTTCCAGATGATGGATCCGAACGTGCGCTATGTGGCCGTCATCCTGTCGGTCACGGCCGGCATCATCGCCTCGCAGGCGCTGATCACCGGCGCGTTCACGATGGTGTCAGAGGCGACCGGCCTCAACTGGATGCCCCATCTTCAGGTGCGGTATCCGGCGCGTACCCGCGGCCAGCTGTACATTCCCGTCATCAACTGGGTACTGTGCGCGGCCACGCTCATCGTGCTGGGCATATTCCGGGATTCCGAGCATATTTCGGCGGCTTACGGCCTTGCGCTGACGATCACGATGATCACCACCACGATCCTGCTGGCGGTGTACATGTGGTACGACCGCAAGCGGGTGCTGGCGGTCGTGTTCACCATCGTGTTCCTCGCCATCCAGCTGATGTTCTTCATCGCGTCGATGGCGAAGTTCCTGCACGGCGGCTGGTTCACGATGCTGCTGACGTTGGCGATCCTGTTCATCATGTACACGTGGAACGAGGGCACGCGTCTGGAACGCGCGCAGCGCCGCCACATGATGCCGAAGGACTTCCTGCCGGCGCTTGACCGCCTGCACGGCGACTTCCGCATCCCGTATTTCGCCGACAACATCGTGTATCTGACCAGCGATTCGGATATGCGACGACTGGATACGGACATCTTCTTCTCGATCTTCGCGGATCATCCCAAGCGCGCCCGTGCGTGGTGGGCGGTGTCGGTGCAGACCACCGACGAACCGTTCACGCGCGAGTACTCCGTGCAGAATTTCGGCACGAGCTACCTGTTCCGAGTGCGTATCCGTCTGGGATTCAAGGTGTCGCAGTCTATTCCGGTGTACCTGCACCAGATCATGCACGACCTGTCGGATTCCGGTGACCTGCCGCAGCAGAAGTCCGTCTACCCGAAGGTGGACGCCGACCCGGAGATCGGCACCATCCGTTACGTGCTGATTCACAAGGACCTGATGCCGGAATCCAAGATCTCCACGCGAGGCGCGATGTCGTTGCAGGCCAAGTACGCGATTCGTCACGTCGCCGGCTCCCCGATCAAATGGTTCGGCCTGGCGCCGTTCAACCCGTTGGTCGAGGTTCAGCCGCTGTTCATCTCCACTCGCCGACCGCCGCGTCTGAAGCGCGTCGCGTTGCGTTCGCGCACGCCGCGCGTCAACGATATCGTGACCGTCAGCAAACCGGAAGAACGGCCGGCTGCGAAACCGACCGCGAAGAACGGTGGCTCGGGCAGCACGAAGGCTGCGTCCGCGGCGAGGGACGGAAGCAAGACGAAGCCTGCGGGCTCGGCGCAGAAGGCCGCCGCTGCGAAGGACGGCGCTGCGAAGCCTGCAGCCGCAGATGCCAGGGGAGGCGCGAAGGTCGACGCGACGAAAAATGATGCCGTGAAGGTCGACGATTCGGCGAAACTCGCTAAGCAGTAGACGCACACGGGCCGCACTGCCGGCTCGCGTGCGCTCCTGATGGACTGATGGACTGCGGAGGCAAAGCGCCCATGCGTTACGGCCTGGGTGCCGCGTATTTGCGCCAGCAGCCGCCTCAGTACGGGCGATGGTCGTCGGATGGCGCAGCCATGACAGGACCGTTGCCGGCTGTCCCGTTTGCGCAATAGTCGCTCTATGCGCCACCGTCGCGGTAGCCGTCCCGCTGGTACTGCCGTTCGGTGCATATCCGGTTATCGCAAGGACGACCTCTACTGTCTGTGACCGGCGAGATGGCATCACGGTCTGCGTTTGGCCGGTCAGCCGGCTGCCGACTTGTCTGGGAAACTTGGTCGAAATGGATATGTGACGCCTGCCAAGTTGTCCGAATCCCCGGCGGATCATACTGCATGGCTGTTCAGCGCTGAAGACAGTGAACAGTTGTCCGGCGATGAGATTGCCTCGTACCTGCTGTCCGGTCTGCTGACGTATGACACCACACAGAACAGATGCGAGATATTGGACACGCAGGCACGTGATTATCAGGTCGCTGAATTATGGATGACGAACGCTGCCGGCTTGCATGAAGACGGCGAGGATGGCACTGCTGACGATGCTGTGTTTGGCCGCGCAGCTTGTTACGCTGCCATTGGCGTCCATGACGGTTGGATTGCCTGCGCTGGTCGGTTCCGGCGTGAGTCTGCCTCTTGCGACGTTGGCGGCGCTTGTGCCTGCGACGATGATTGCGTGGTCGCTGCCTGGCATGTCTGCGGCTGATGTGGTTGCCGTCAGGAATACGTGGCTGATGGATCGTGCGGCGTTGCTGGTGTTGATCGCGGGAATGATGGCACTGGGTGCGGTGATGATACCGGTATATGGCACGGCCGGGGTCGCGCAGGCGCTATCTGTGGGCGGACTTGGCTGCTTCGGGGTGATATGTGGCCGCCTGTGCGGACTGAGAGTTGGCGCGGCGGCACCTGCCTTATACCTGTTCGTCTGTTGTGCGATTGGCGAGCGGGCAGGTGGACGCTTGTTCTTCTGGCAGTTTCCCCTGATGGCGACGCTTGCCCGTCAATCGGCCGTTTGTGTGGCCGTATTGGTCGTATCGGCATGTGTCTGCCGGGTGCCGGACCGCATGCGCATCGCGGCCGTGCGCACGCTATAAGGAACTCCTATAGCCACGCCCGCTTGTCAGCCGCCGCGGCACGATACAGTACCAAGCATGTGCAGATTACTGGGATACGCGACATCGGGATTCAATCTGAGCCTCAACGACGTCCTGGGCATGCACGAGGTGACGGATTTCCGGGATCTCAGCGAGATTCACAATGACGGTTGGGGTGTCGCGTTGCTGTCGAACCCCACTGAGCTGCCGTTTGCCGCCGGCGAGGTACGCAAGCCCGAGACCGGCACGAAACTGTACAAGAGCACACTGGCCGCCCGCCATGACCCGATTTTCCGTGACTTTGCGGACGACCCCGCACGCGGTGGCCTGTGGCACCTGCGTCTCGCCAGCTCCAACCTGCCGCTGATTCTGGAGAACCAGCAGCCGTTCTTCGCGAACGGGCTGAGCTTCATCCACAACGGCGACATCTCCGACGACCGCGGCATCAACATCGTGCTCAATCGTGCGTACCCGATCAATCAGGGTGCGTTCCTGTCGACCGGCGGCCGTTCCGACTCCGCGATCTTCTTCTCGGTCATCCTCGAATACATCGCGTTCGGCTTCGCGCTGGACGAGGCCGTGGCGCAGGCGGTACGCCAGCTGCGTCAGGCGTGCCCCAAGTCCAGCTACAACTGCATGATCCAAAGCCAGGACCAGCTCGTGGCTTTGTGCGCCGCCGGCCGCGAGAAGACGTCGCCGCGCATCGTCGAGATTTACGACGAGTACGGCAAGGGCGAGAAGGCTCACGATTACCGTGTGATGAGGTACCGTGACGTGCAGGACCGTGACGGCAAGCCGTCCGGTGTGGTCGTGGCGAGTTCCGGCTTCGAGCAGAACGAGTCCGATGGCTGGAAGGTGCTGGAGAACGATCAGATGATCGTGGCGTCCAACCGTACCGGCGAATACCACGTGCGCTCCATCTGAGAGGCGTCTATCGGGCGATTGATGGCACCCGGCATCTGTAACTTGCTCGCAACGCTCTCCTCTTTTCCTCCTCACCGGCGCGACACGCCCGGATTGCGCAGCACAATCGACGTCGCTGTTTATGATGAAGGCCGGAAAATGGCTGATCTGCGGAAATGCACCTTGCGATTGTGTGATGTTATCGGCGTGTCGCGATGGCTACAATGAGCCGTATGACCAGTTATATCCCCACACTCGACCAGATTGACGAGCTGCACCAGAAAATCGCCCCCTCCCAGGCCGCCTATGACCTGGTGCACATGCATTGTGTTGTCGTGGCGACCATCGCCCGCCAGCTCGCCCGCCATCAGAACGCGCTGTTCACCAACAAGCTGGGCCAGGGCAGCGGCAACGCGCTTGACGATTCCGCCGGGGCAGCTGAACAAGCCGACCTGCCGTCAGACGGCATCACCGGTGGCCGTGTGCCGAAACGCCTGATCGACGAGCATCTGGCGACGATCGGCGGCCTGCTGCACGACATCGGCACGTATCGCGTGCTCAAGCACGACGGCAGTGATGGCGAACCGCTGCAATTCGACGGGAAACGTTACATCCTGCATGGCCTGCTCGGCTACGAGTACTTGCTGGAGCAGGGCGTGGACGAGTCCATCGCCCAGTTCGCGCGCAATCATACTGGGGTCGGCCTGACCCAGCAGATGGTCATCGCGCAGAACCTGCCGCTGCCTCCGGTCGATTACATGCCGGTCAATCTGGAACAGGAAATCGTGATGGTCGCCGACAAATACAACAGCAAGTCGATACCGCCGAAGTTCCTGACCGCGCAAGCCTACGCCAAGCGTGCGGAGCGCTATGGGGAGGCGAACAAGCGGCGCTGGCTGGATCTGGTCGACCAGTACGGCGTCCCCGACGTGCCGGCCCTGGCCGCGAGGTTCCGCATGCGCATGATCTAGGTGGAATCAATGCGCCCCCGCTGGGTGGATAGCCCGGTGGACTGCCCACCCAGCGAGGGCGTATCAGATGAGGCCGTTTATAGCTTGATGATGGTTTCGGCTATGTTGGCAACGGCTTCTGATTCGGTGAGGATGATCACGCAGCGTTTGGGGTCGCCGTGGGTGAGCGACGTGAGCAGCTGCAGGATCTCCACGCTGTCGTCATCGTTCAGCCCGCCCGTGGGCTCGTCGGCGATCAGCACCTCGGCCTCGCAGGCGATGGCGCGCGCGATCGCCACGCGACGCTGCTCCACCACGTCCAGCTTGCCAACCGGAGCGTTCGGGGTATCCACATCGAAATGGACCTTGTGCAGCAGCTCGCGTGCGATCACCGGCTTCGGCTTGAGGAACGTGCGCCCGGAGGCATCCATCGCATACACCAGGTTGCGTTCGGCGCTCATGTCGTCTCGTACCGCATACTGCTGCGGCACCAGTCCCAGTCGATGTCCACGGACTTCGCCGGGCTCAAGCTCCAGCAGGTTCGCGCTTTTGTTCATCACATTGCCGTCATGCGGCCGGATGATGCCGCTCATCACGCCCATCAGGGTCTCGTGCAGCACGCGGTCGTTGTCTGGCAGCAGCACCGAGTACACATGCCCGGCGTAGAACGCCTGGTTCATGCGGTCGAGCACGTGACGGCCGGACTTCTTGTCGGTCACTGTGACCTTGTTCATCGAGAACGTCGGGTAGGACTTGAGACGGATGCTGTCCGCCTTGCTGCGCTTGAGCTCCTTGTCGATGCGCGATGACAGGCGCATTGCAGGGTCGACGCTGGCCGATGCCACGGTGACCCTGCCGGCCCTGGTCTTCTTCTGGCCATCACCGGCCGTCTTGCCCCCGGTGCTCAGCTTGAGTGTTTCGTTGACCTTGCTGGCGTTGGCCGCTGCCACATCCAAGTTCTCGTCGGCGGTGTCCGCCGCCGTGGTGCCGGTATCAGCATCGCCGGTATCGGCACTGGTGTTATCGGCGGTGTTGTCGGCGCTGGCCGGCTCCTGCGCGGCGGCATCCTGCGTATCATCTCCGGGATTCTCGTCGTCGGCCGGTGCCTCCTCGGCGGAGCCATCCGTCGCGACCGTCGTATCGGCTTCCGCGGTAGTGTCGATTTCCGCGTCGGCAGCGTCGATCACGATGGCGTCGGAGTCGTCACCGTCGTCGTCGAAGACGATGGAGAACTGCACGCTGTCCGGTACCGTCGTCGAATCGCTCGCTCCGGCGGCATCCGGGGATTCGGTTGCCGTGTCGGCCGTGGCGTCGGCTGCCGCGTCTGATTCGACCGCCGTGTTCTCGCCTTCGGAACCGGTCAGTGTGACGTCGTCCTCGTTCATGTCGTCCGCCTTATTCGTGTTCGTGTCGTTCATGCCTGCTCCTGTGCCGATTCCGCCGTATCGTCGGCGTCTGCCGTATCACTGTCGTTCGCTGCGTTGTCGCTTGTTGCGGTGTCGTCCGTCCCGCCGTCATCCACGACCTCGACCTCATTCGAGGAACGGGCCGCAAACAGCGTCCTGACACGGAACAGCAGCACGCGGATCATGGCGATCACCATCAGGACCACAATCGTGCCGAGACCGCTCCAGATGACAGTCCAGATCAGGTTGCCCGGCACACTGACCGCATTGCCGTCGGCGAGCTTCGTGGCCAGCGGCTTGACCGCGAACGCGCCGACGACCATGCCTACGGCGAATCCGACAAGGTTCAGCAACAGCGTCTCCAGCATGAACTGCCAGGCGATACGCCCACGCGAGACGCCGATGACGATCTGGTTGCCGATTTCACGCCGGCGGCCGACCAGCAGGCTCGATCCCCACGAAAGCAGCAACAGTACCGCGCCCACAATCCAGAGGGCGGCGAGCATAGGCTTCATCGAGCTCGCCAGGGAGCGCAGCGGCGCGATCTGCTTCTCGTGCTCGATTAGCGTCGGCGAGGTGAGCTCATGGTTCGCGGGCAGCTTTGCCTTCTTGATGACCTTCTCGAACTTCCGATAGGTCGACATGCTGTCGAGCAGGAATGAGATGTTCAGGTCGGGAATCAGCCAGCCTTTGCCGTCGGCCGCATACAGGCCGTCCATCGCGAAGGTGTAGTACGCGGTGTAGATGACGTTGTCGCGGTTGTCCTTGGCGAGCTTGGCGTCCGAACCCTGCCCCGCGGCGGCCGGCTCCGTGTACTCGTAAATGCCGCGGACGGTCTGCTCGATGGTCTTCTTCGCGTCGTTCGGGAACGCGACGGTGAACTTGTCGCCCACGTCCAGGCCGTTCTTCTTCGCGAACGCCTGTGAAATCAGCACGCCTGTCTTCGACTGGCTCGAGTAGTCCAGTTGCTTGCCCTTGACGATCTTGTACCGGCCGAGCTCGTTCTCATGCGCGGCCTCCAGCGAAGAGAAGCTGCGGTACAGCATCTCGCCGCCGGTCTTGTCGGCGCTCTGGTCGTCGGTGCCGGCGATGGCCTTGACGTCGCCGCTCTGCCGCACCGGCACGGTGATGGTGAGCGCATAGCTGTACGTCAGGCCGGCGGCCTGCAGCGCAGACGCGTAGTTGTCGTATGCGTCGAACGCCAGGTAGTTCTTCGTATAGGAAGAATCGGCGCCGTTGTAGGTTGCCTTGGTCTTCGCATCCGGGCGGATGACGGCGCTGACCAGCTGGGGGTTGTAGCCATCGGTGGCCGATTCATCGGCGTGCAGGACGGAGAAACCGAACAATGTCCCGAATGTGACGATGATGGCGATGAACATGGTCAACAGCGTGCGCCATTTGCGGCGGACTATGGATGACCATGCGTTCTTGAGAACGAACATGCGTGTACTTCTCCAGTTCTTCCCAGCGGGGGCTGCGATCATGGCAACCGTGCGCCCGCGTTTTCGTGACAGTGGCCGGGACGCCACCCGAAGAACCCCGAAAGGCCCCGTAAAGCACGGCATCCCGTAGGCAACACTATGGTCGCGCTATGTGTATGTTATCTTGCTCCATACTGTTATACCCCTCAATGAAGTCTGAAAGCAGTCTGACAAGGTCGCGGGTGTTGTGCCGGGCCATCCTTCCGGTCCCGGGCAATGGTGAAAAAACGTCGAAATACAACGGTTCAGAAAGAAGACTTAGCGTGCGGTAAGCATCGCACGGTATCATCTGAGGTTGTATTACGTAGCGTCGAGAGCCGGTCCGCCCGAAAAGACGGTGTGACGGCAGACCATCGAACCCGACGGAACGATAATGGTCGTCGCGTGGAACGACGGACGCGACAAAACGGAATGTAACACGAAGCAAACGAGGTTAACCCATGCGCCGATCCCCCCAGCACATCGGACGAAAAGGACATCAATTCCTGTCTCAAGCGCTGCGTCCGCGGCGCATCGTGCTGTATGTGGTGTTCGTGCTACTGGGAGCCGTGTTGTCGGTCGTCGGCATCTACGGAATCTCCGCGCTCAAACTGTACACGGAGGCGAACCGCTTCATCTCCGCTTCCGAAAACCTCGCCAACACCGCGCTCGGCTGCGGTGGCGGAGGTAACATCGGCACGTCCGCACGTGAGATGGTGACGTCCACGCGGGCGCTGCGCGACGAACTGGACAAGTCGCAGTGGACGTTCCTGCGCGACCATACGGCGTACGGGAACGACATCACCGCCGCGCGCACGATGCTGGACGCCATGGGAAACCTGGTGGACGGGCCGTTCACCGATTTGATGGACCTGAGCAAGCAGCTGTCCGGCTTCTCCATGAAAGACAAATCCGTCGACCTGAGCGCGGTGACGGCCATGCCGGGCATCGTCAAGCAGGC
>ERZ1032250.114-NODE-114-length-13244-cov-7.326181_pt1 | contig 13244 bp, 24 predicted proteins | sample MGYA00516698_ERZ1032250 | MGnify/ENA primary metagenome ERZ1032250 (study PRJEB33719, sample SAMN04261350) | wastewater metagenome | biome: periurban shantytown; feature: human; material: feces | host: Homo sapiens | place: Peru: Lima | collected 2012-01-15 ...
TTGCAATATACCGGCTGTTTGAAATTTTCTTTTTGTCCGAGATAGGCATTATATCACCTCTTTCGCGCCTGCGTTTATTATAGCAAAAAAAGCGGCATTCCGCCATGCAAAAATTAACAAGCATTCCGTCATTCTTTTGTGCAAAACGTAGAAAGCATTCCGTCATGCTTGACAAGTGGCATTCCGTCATGCTAGAATGCAGCCACAGCAAGCGCCACGGCAACCGCCGGACGCAAGCCAGTCACCCGACAGGGGAGAAAGGAGAGCCAACACATGAGCATTGAATTTTTCAAACTCCCCGCCGCTTTGAAAAAAGCGATCTGGGCCGCCTACCTGGCAGAGTGGAAAAAGAAGCAGGCAGTAAAAAAGCCCGCCACCCACTAAAGCAGGTGACAGGCTTGCAAGATGAATTTTCCACAACGCATCTTGTAAGCCAGTTTACCACCGAAAGGCGGTAAAGTCAAGCGGATGCCCCGGCAGGGCTGCACCGCTCAAACAAAGCGGCCCCGCCCCACTACCCCGGCAGCCGCCGGGTGAAACTGAAAAGCAAAGGAGCAAAGAACATGAAACTTTTGAACACTGCAAAGAAGATCACCACCGCCGCCGCACTGGTGGCCGCAATGCTGGCAGGCACCGCCCCCAAAGCCGCCGCCTGCCCCTACACCGTCGGCTCCCTGGGCCGCTACATCTCCCCGGCCATTGTGCAGGGCATGACCGCCGCCGATGACGGTGCGGTTGAAGTCTGGTGCACCGATGCACTGGACGGGGACGACTGGTATTTTCTGGTGGATGCAGAAACCGATCTGCGGATTTATGACCGCGTTGACCTGGTGGTTGACGCGAACGGCACCCCGGAAGATTTCAGCGATGACAAAGTGATTGATGCACTTTACTGCCACGACTGCACCGAAGATTGAAAGGAGCCTGCACCATGATGACACTTGAACAGATCCGCGAACGGAACCGCAAGGAGAACGCCGCAGCCCGCCGCCTTCAGGCCGCCGGGTATCGGCTGGAAGGATGGGACCCCCGCACCGGGCAGCGGATCGCCGCACGAATCACCAGCGAGAACACCAACGCAGAGCGCCGCACGTTCTACAGCTTTCCCACCTGGCAGGATGCCGCGGCCGCGCTTCTGGGCTGAATGCCCACCGGATGCCCTGGCAGAGCCGCACCGGACAAAGCGGCCCCGCCCCACTACCCCGGCAGCCGCCGGGAGATCACCGAACACCAACACAGCAAGCAAAGGAGCGTTACACATGACTAACAACGAGATCATTTACAGCGAAGTCAACGCGAAGTATCACACCCCGGAACAGCGCCGCGCTATCCTGGCGCTGGCCTACACCCCGGAGCAGATCGCCGCCAAGGGAAAAGAGATCCACTTCAAGGATGTGCCCGAAGAGCGGCAGGGCGAAGAGCTGGAAAAGCTGCTGCTTGCCGGTCTGTTCCACACGTTCCACGAATGGAAGGAGCGCGGCAAGAGCGTCAAGACCGGCGAGAAGGCCGCGATTGATACCCGGCTTTGGAAACTGGACACCCGCCCCCGCAAGACCCGCAGCAGCGGCAAAGAGCCGGACGCGCTGACCAAGGCGGCCGAAGAGCAGGACGACAACGGGAACTATTACAAGGCACCTGCGCACCTGTTCCACATCGGCCAGGTGGAAGCAAGCCGCCCCGCACCCGCCGGACGCTTTAAGAGCCTGGACGAGATCCGCGCCTATAACAAGATGTTGGCGGATCAGCGCAAGGCCGCCAAAGCCGCCGCAGAGCAGGCCGCCAGCGCCCCGGCCCCCATCATCACCGAAGAGCGCCACGAATTGCCGGAGCTGGTCCACGTTGACCCGCTGCCCACCAAGAAGGCCGCAAAGAAGGCCAGCAAGCCCACCGCACCGAAGGCCGCAACGAAACCCGCCGCACAGCCCAGCGCCCCGCAGAAGGCCGCACAGCCCGCCCCGGATGCACTCCGCACCGCGCAGCAGGCAGAGCGCAAGGCAAAGGCCGCGTTTATCGCCGTGCCCGAAACGGACCGCAAGGCGCAGGCCGCAGCGCTGGACGCCTGGCGCAAGACCCGGAAGGCCGTAGAGGACGCAAAACAGACCCCCGCCGCCGTGGCCGTGCTGGATGAAGCGCCGGTGAAACAGCTGGACTTTGAGAGCATCGCCGCCGGGCTGCTGGCATGATCCACCACCACGAAACCGGAAACTTTAGCAGGGCTGCACCGGGCAAAGCAACCCCGCCCCACTTCCCACCGGCACCCCGCCGGGAGTATCAACACGAAATGCAGAACGAAAAGGAGTAGCAACCATGAAAAAGTTTAACAACGTCATCGACCAGATCAACGAGGTTTTGCGCCAGCAGTGGACGCTGCAGGACTTGCGCCGCAAGGCAGAGTGCACCGGCCACCCCGCAGAGGTACAGCAGCAGATCACCGCCGCCCGCCTCCGCCTCATCTGCGCCCGCCGCGGCTACCTGCTCACCGCCTGACACGGAACCGGAAACCCTGGCAGAGCCGCACCGGCCAAAGCGGCCCCGCCCCACTACCCCGGCAGCGCACCGGGAACGAAATCCAGAACGAAATACGAAAAGGAGTTTTTGCAATATGAAAAGAGCATCCAGCAGCACCCCCGCCGGCCTGAACGTGAAGAAGATCACCGCCTATCTGAAAGGCCAGGCCAAGAACCGCAACGCCGTGCGGATCACCTGCCAGGGCGGCAGCGTGTACATCTTCACCGGCTATGCAGCGTTCAAGCTGCCCGCCGTCCTTTACCCGGAAGTGATCCAGCCTGTGACCATGCAGGCGGCCCCCGCCGATGGTGTGACCATCGTTTCCAGCGATGACGGGTTTGTGGTCAACGATCCGCACCAGCTGACCGCCGCGCAGATGTTCCAGAAGTTCAGCAGCTGCAAAGAAGAGGTCAAGCGCACTTCTCTTTTGCAAGAAGTCGAGATGAAGGGCAAAATCTGGGGCACGTTCCGAATGTTCCGCGATGGATCCCGGCCCATCATGATAAATTCGGAGTATGACGCTTTTGTGGATCATCACGAATTTGTTTACCACGGCAGCAACAACCCGCTTGCGCCCATCCTGGCGACTGACACCGCAGACCCGAAACGCGCCGCCGTGGCCGTGCTCATTGCCCCGATGAAGGCGAACGACGAAATACAGCAGGTATGCAACCGCCTGTTTGCATGACCTGCACCGGATACCCCGGCAGAGCCGCACCGGATAAAGCGGCCCCGCCCCATCGCCCAGCATTCCGCCGGGCATATCACGAAACACGAAAAGAGGTTTACACGATGACCACCCCAAACGATTCCCTGGACTTCTACCCCACGCCGGACAGTCTGGCCTTTGATATGGTTTTCTCCCTGCGGGAAGTAAAATCCGGGTTCACCACCTACCCGAAACCCATCCTTGAACCGTCCGCCGGTGATGGAGTGCTTGCGCGTCAGGTCCACGCCCTGGCGTTCAACGTCCACCACGACTATAAGACCGGCGAGGTTGACCAATACGACAAGGGAAAGGCACGAAGCGCAGAGCTTGACTGCATCGAGCTTTCCAGCGACTTCCGCGCCGTGCTGAAGAAAGACGGTTTTCGGGTGGTGCATGATAACTTTCTGACCTTCCGCCCCACCACGAAATACGCTGCAATCGTCATGAATCCGCCTTTCTCCGCCGGTGCCGCGCACCTGCTCAAAGCGCTGGACGTCATGCAGGACGGCGGCAAGATCCGCTGTCTGCTCAACGCCGAAACCCTGCGCAACCCCTGCACCAACGAGCGGAAAGAGCTGGCCGCAAAGCTGGAAGAGCTGCACGCCACGGTGAAATATATCCCGGATGCGTTCAAGAACGCCCGCCGCGCCGCCCGCGTAGAGGTTGCGCTTGTGTCGGTGGATATTCCCGACCGGGAGCCGGTGAGCCGGATCCGGCTGGAACTCCAACACGAAACCACGGAACGGCTAAAGGATAACCCAGAGTTTGCCGCCCTGGTATCTTCCGACCCCATCACGGCAGCCATTGAGCGGTACAACGCCGCCGCAGAGGGTGTGCGCCGGATCTATGAAGAGTACAACGGAATCAAGTCGTTGTTTTCCTCTGCCGGCGCTGGTAAGAAAGAAAACCCCGTGATGGCTTTCACGAAATCTTATAACGACGCTATCCGGGAACTGCGCGGGATGTACTGGAAACAGTTGTTTGAAATGCCGCAGCTGTTCGATGCGATGACCTACGAAATGCAGCAGGATTATCAGAAGCGAATCAAAGAGCTTGAAGGCTACGACTTCAGTGCGTACAACATTCTGACCGTCCGGGAAGAAATTTCACGAAATCTTCTTTCCAGCATCGACCACGAAATTATAAAGCTGTTCGATGACTGGACGAACCTGCATTATAACGACGAGTACAGCAAGAACGTGCATTATTACAACGGCTGGTGCACGAACTCCGCGTACAAGATCAACCGCAAGGTCATTTTCCGCTGCAACGCCTTTGATACATACGACGGGCGTTTCTGCCCCCGGTACAACGCAACAGGCCATGTTGCCCAGATCGAGCGGGTGCTGCACTTCCTGGACACGAACGGCAAGCCCTACAATGGGGACGAACTCCGCGCCGTGCTGGATGCCGCCGAAAAGAGCGGCCAGACCCAGAAGATCCAGCTGCACTATTTCACCGCCACGTTTTACAAGAAGGGCACCTGCCACATCGAGTTTACGAACACGGACGTTTTGAAGTCCTTCAATCTCTATGCCGGACAGCGCAAAGGCTGGCTGCCTCCCACCTACGGCAAGAAATCCTATCACGATATGAGCCGCGCAGAGCAGAAAATCGTGGACAGCTACGAGGGCGAGGCCAGCTACACCGACACCCTCACCCGGCACCTGATCCCCACGCAGAGCACGTTTTTACAGCTCAACGCCTGACACGAAACCCGCAAGGCCGACAGTGTTCCCGCTGCCGCTGGTGCAAGCCCAGCCGCCCCAGACCGGGGCGGGCGCTCATGGGTAACAGCCCATCCGGCAGGCCGCCGGGAGTATCAACACGAAATACAGAACGAAAAGGAGTAACAACCATGAAGAACCAGAACACCACCACCCAGATCGCCTACATCGTCACCGCCGACTACTACACCAACGGCAAGCCCACCACCTGCAAGATCACCGTGCAGCCGGTCAACTTTGACCCCGCCCGCCTGATCGACTGGTCCGACCGGATCAGCAAGACCCACATCCGCGAAGTCGAGAACTTCACCACGCCGGAGGAAGCCGCAAAGCGGATGACGGAGATCATCGAAGCCGCCGCAGAGCACGCCGCCCAGATCCAGCGCCCGGAATCGGTGACAGAACGTCACCACTTGACCGTGCCCCGCCTCGCCGATCTGGCAGCTCTGCCCGCCGCCCACGCCTGAACACGGACCCGGAAGCCCTGGCAGGGTGCGCACCGGATAAAGCGGCCCTACCTCACCGGCACCCGGCACCATGCCGGGAGCACATCACGAAACACGAAAGGAGTTTTCTACATGACACGTTATCAGATCGTTTACAACAAGTCCGGCTACCCGCTCACCACATGGAGCAACAACCCGGACCAGGCGCACGAACTCGCGGAGAAGTTCCGCAAGGTTGGCTACTCCGTGGACGTTTGGGAGCACACCGACAAGGGCGCACACAAGACCAGCCTCTAACCCCGCCCCATCTTCCCGACATTTACGCCGGGAACATCACGAAACAGAAAGGAGGTGTTTTCATGGTTCGATGTTGGATATACTCCGCCGGGCGGGATCAATGCCAGTGCTACAACGTAGATGACGAAAATCTAGCCGATCTGGCAGCACAGGCGCAGTTTTTGGAGGACTTCCGCACCCAGCGTGCAGCAAACCCGGCATTATACCGGCAGCTGCTCAATATGCTGGTGCCCGCCGCCGATGCCATTCCCATGCGCAACTATACCGGCCTGCCGTTCTGACAGCCAGCGCCCCGGCAGCCTGCCGGGGTCATTCTTGTATCTCTGCACGAAATCTTCTTGTCTTTTATTGCTTTTGTTTGCGTTTTGTTCTATCATGACAGTAACGAAACACGAAAAGGAGGTTTCCCGTTATGACTATGATTCCCGCATTCGGCCCATGGCCAGAGCACCCCGCAGACGCTGACGAAGAAAAGCGCCTTGCCAGCGCCCAGCAGAGCAAGACCACCCCGACCAGCATTGACAAGGAACACGAAACCGGCGTTTTTTACGGTTCCGGCAAAGACCCTTACCAGACCACCCTTGCAAGCTGCACCTGCAACGACTTTGTTCGCCGGAAAAAGCCCTGCAAGCACGTTTTCCGGCTGGCTATGGAACTTGGCATCATCGACACGGCATACAAGACCGGGCGCAGCACCGGCGAACGAAACGAGGCACAGATCAGCTTTGCGGACAGCATCGAACTGGTTGAACAGCTCTCTGATGCAGCACAGAACGAAATCAAGGGAATGCTGTACTACACCAGTGAGCGCGTGGATGACCGCCAGAAGCCCGTAACCTGCCACGAACTGGATCTTGTGCCGGAACTGCGCACCTCGCCGCTCCTGCACGAAAACCCTTACCCGCTGGAAGAAGTGCTGAACGATCTACCAAAGCCCCTTGTTGTGCAGCTGCTGGATCTGGTGCACCAGGAAGGCAAGCCGAAACGAAATGCAGCTAAAACCGTAATGGCTGCATGGCTGGCGCAGAACGCGCCCATGCTGGCAAAAGAGCTGCCGCCTTGTGCGTCCTTCTCTTTCGTAGAGGTGTTCGACAAAGCCCAGCGCGACGTTTACAAGTACCTGCACCGCAAGTATGACACGGAAACGGACTGGTACACCGGCGCAGAGTATCCCGCCGGGGCTGTTCCTGCGGCAGACGGGTCTACTTACTACTTCCCAGAGGACAGAGTTACCGATGCCCTCACGAAACGCGGTTTCAATCGCTGCCTGAATGGTTACATTCCGGAGTAAAGAATCTTACTTCACGAAATCTTACTTTTTGACCACGAAATTTGCAATTTATCTGCAAAAATCCGGTCTTAGCCACGAAAAGCAGCTTTTTAACCACGAAATTCACTTTTTTGTGATTGAATTGAACTTTTTCGTTATCAAAACTTCAACTCATTCACTAAAACGGCACGAAATGGAGCATATTCATGGACGAAATTGAATTTTTTGCCCCGTGGCGTTTGGTCGCTGCTTTTGCGGACGGCTCCCGTTTGCTGTTCGATGGTCTGACGGAAGAACAGGCCAGAGACGCAATGGAAGCCGCCCAGGAAAAGCACGGCGACATTGGTTACTGGAACCGGGTCACGGATCAGAACTATGAGGACGGCAGGTATTACAAGACCGTCCCGCCACCTCCCTGCATCAACATCGTGGACTACGACGGCTACACTGGGCCGCTGGACGAAAACGGTCTGCCGGTAGGTCTGGCTGAACAGATTGCTCAGGCAAGCGCAGAGGAAGGCCGGGATCCCAACGAGACGCAGATCATCATCAAGCGCAACGCGCCAAAAGAAAGAGAGGATCAGCAATGAACAATACTTCCCCGGAAGCCCAACAGGCCATCGACCAGTTGAGGCGTAGCTTTGTGGACAGCTGCGCACCCGTCATGGAACAATTTCAGTTAGACCAGCAGGTGCTGCGGGCAGAAGCAGCTGTGAAGCAACAATATTGCATGATGCACAGCCTTTCCCCCGATGAAGTCACTGTTTCCAGTGTTGAGGATGAACATGGTATTCGTACTTTCACCGTCACCGAAAGGCCATCCACGCAAATGGTTGACATAACCATTACCATCCCCACAGAGTAACGAAAAGCCCGTCGGGTCGATGACCTGACGGGTTATTTCTATGCCTGTTTTCAGTTTTTCGGGGTAGTCGTGTTTGTTTTTCTGCGGATGGTGGACACGATTTTGCGGAAGCGCCTGTGCATGAGGTTCCACAGGCCGCCTTGCCTATAAGATAATATCGCCCTCCGCCCAGGCATCCGCCCGGCAGCGTTCCTCGCGCACGTTTAACGCACGCGATAATAAAGCGCCGCACTCCGGGAGCCGTTCCAGGCCGCTGCCCAGCTGTGCAAGAGCCACGTTCCGCAGGTACTTCAAGTGCTGCACACTGTACGGAACTTTCTGCTTCACTTCATGCCATTTTTTGTGGCTGATGTAGAACTCGGTCAAAATCATATTGTGGCCACTGTCCAGCCTGTTCATTTGTCCCTGGATGATACGCTGATCTCCCAGCAAAACCGCCCGCTGCTGTTCCAGCTGGCGCAGCCGTTCACCAATGCCCAGTTCTTCCATTTTGCACGCCATCATTGCGGTACTATCTCCGTGAGATCCGCTGTGCGGCATCCCATCTGTACCCATGCCCCGCATAGGGTCTATTTCATCGTTCAGCGCGGCACACTGGCGGCGGATGATCTCAATCCGCTGCGGGATGTCTGCGTAATATTTCAAAATTGCCTCCGCCTCGTGTACCTTCACTGCTCAATCCTCCCGAAATTCAAAAATCTTTCTTGAAAAGGGGCTTGCCGAAAATGGGATTTTCTTCTTCCGCGCGCTCCACCATGGCTCCTGCGCCGTAGATATCCTCAATGACGCTGCACAGACGGTTATAGGCCACCTCTTCGCCGTCCTTGCTCCATTCGAGGAACCGAGCATAGTTCGCCTTGGCTTCTTTCTTCACAGCCTCGATTTGTTCAGGTGTGTATCCCATTTCTTCCAGCGATTCCGCCATAAAGCGGATAATCATTTTTGCGGCATCGCGGCGCTCCGCCAGAATGCGCAACTTTTTTTCAGAGCCCACCAAATCACCCGCCGGGAGCCAGAACTCTTCCGGCATCAGGTGGGCGGTGCGCTCTCTTAACCGCTTCCGGGCTTCCGGTGTCCCGTACTTGTCGAGATCCAGAACGTACCGGGATGCAGCATTGTTCATTTTCAGGTTCAGGATAGTGGATTCTTTCTCGCCCCAGTCCCAGAGATCATGCGCCGCCGCAATGGTGCAATACGAGACCACTCGCCTGATTGCCTCACGGTTCAGTATGGTACGGTGCTTCGACTTGCTGATGTTTATCTGTTGGTTCACCGCGTTCTGGATGCTCTGCCGGTAGAATGCCGGCATCCTTGCTCTGCTTTTCCCCATGATTGTTCCTTTCCCGCCTGTTCAGCCAGACGTTTCCACTCTTTCATTTCTGCTTTTGTGTCCGGTGTGATTATCTCGACAAAGCCCCAGCCTTTCGGTTTGGCTATGAGGTCGATAAAAAGCCGACGGCGATAGATATAATCCCGCTGTGCTTTTCGGGTAAACTTCGACTTGATCTCGACCACATCCACCCGTCCGTCTGCATAGGTGAGCTTATAGTCCGCCGTATAATGCGCCGCCGGGAGTTTCACCGCGCAGTATTCTTCCTCCGGCAGCAGTGTCCACTTCGGGTGCGGTTCTGCCGACACGATTTCCCCGGACTGAATGCCGGGCAAGATGGTGCCGATGTAATACACATACTCTCCGTAGGAATCAAATGTTTTGCTCAACCGTCCCGCAGCGCTTGCAGCCTCCGCCATAGGCTGCGCATTGGTACACTTTCCCCGTTGTCTGTCTGCTATCTGAGCCTCTGCCTGCGCACGGTAGCGCGGCGGCAGGTCGTCCAGTTCCAGTCTGGTGCTCATGGCTGGTTCCTCCTGTTCTTCCGCCGGGTGTCCGGCTTCTTTTTCAGTTTCACGATCAGGTGCTTGGTGTTGTTCCCTGTGATGTGCTGTTCACACTCGCGCAGGGTATAACCGGGGTATTTTTTCTCCCAGTATTCACGATCGTCCGGCAAAGCAAACGCTTCGTCAAAGCGCTTGCGGCTCCATCTGGTGTCATTCGGGCGCGGGGTTTTCGGCTTTTGCAGCCCTTGGCTCTGCCGCCAGCGCCGGATACGGGCGCGGGCTTTCGTCATGTAGGTTGTCAGGCGTTCAAAGCTGGAACAGGTCAGGTCGATAGGTTCAACTTTCACAAGCCCTATCGGCCGCCCGGTGCTGTCCCGCCACAAATCCTTGATCTCCTGCCATGTCAGATTGCCTTGCAGGATCACATGATGGTGGTGTCTGCCGGTAACTTTCCCGTCCTCGTCCACCACACTGTATTCTGCAACCTGCATCCACTTGGATGCTTCCCGCCCCGTCTTTTTGCAGAAGCGCTTCAAGCGGCGGGTAAAATTCGTCCAGTCCCGGTCTACCTGGTCAAAATCTCCGGGCGCTGGCTGGTGGTCTTGGTCGTATGTAAACGTGACCGCCCAGTCGCTTTCCCCGAAATTCGTATAGGCCAGCTGGCAGAAATACCGCCTTGCTATCATGTCGTTATACTTCTGCTGCGCAATGGAGGTCGCCAGCTCTCTTTTGCGGCGGGTGCTCGCGGTGTGTTCCTTGTCCGTTGTTTCAAAGAGATCCACTTCTGCATAATCGGATGTTCCGAGAATGTGTTTCTGCTCCCGAATGTACCATGCCCGCACCGTTCACTTCCTCCTTCCGCAAAGTTCTACTGGGATTTTCTTTTCTGTGGACCAAACACACACGGCTTCGCAGGACAAGGGGGATACAACGCCGGGCAGGTCTTTCTAAGTTCCCCATTCCGTCAAGCCCTACAGACCCGCCCTCGTTTTCTCCCCCTTGACCCCCGCTTTCCCCGGCGTGTTCTCCCGTGGTCGCTAGATTAAGTTACACATACAAGCCCCTTGCCGCCTCGTCAGGGCGGCAATTTTACGACGGGCTTGCTTAATTCTTGATTAGTGCTTGATTAGTTTACTTCGTAGTCCCCGATGCTGTTTTCTTTCGTTCTGGCTTCCCAGCACTCGCAGGTGTTCTCCGGGTCAGTGATGTCGGCACGGTTCGGAGAATTGCCGTTGAAGCATACCCAGGTGTAGCCCTCATGCCAGCGGCAGGTGCAGCAGGTCTTTTCAGGTTCCATCCCCTAGCACCTCCCGCACCTTGCGCACTTACCATCGCTGGCAGGGTCGTCCTTTTCCTGCTTCAAGTTCAGCTTGATTGCAGGCCGTGGCTGGTCGCTTCGGTTCATCGGGTCGTAGTAGCTGACACAGCCCGGCACGCCTTCCGGGTTATCGTGCCAGGCCAGCGCGTACCGGATGACCAGCCAAACGATTTCCGCCCGGTATGGCACTCTCATTACATCCGAGATAGGGGCAGGGAGAACAAATCTGTTATATGCCTGTTCCATTCCTATACGCATGAAATCTCTGTGGTCTATCGCAACCTCAAAAGCGTTATCTTCCTGCTCCTTGGTCTTGAATGCCCCATTTTTTAGATCAGAGTGGAATTTTGCAAGGCACAGATCATCGGCTACATCCCAGAATTGGCCCATGTGCAGCCGCAGATACCACTCGCAGGCGGTCTGCACAGCCTCCGCCACCGGACGGCTCATGGTCAGCGTAATGGTTTCGACCTCTGCCGGTGCATCACTTTTCTTCTTCGTCATAGTGCGGCTCCTTCGCTCCCGGCCAGTTCCGGCGCTGGCTACGCTCAAACTTTCGTGCCATTGCCGCTACCTGAATAGCCTCCACGGCCAGGGCAACCGCCCGGTCGTATACGCCCTTCGTGGAGATCTGCGGATCGTTGGAGTAAACGCCCATCCACATTGCGTTCAGTTCCCGATGCAGCCCATCCATTTCCCGTGCAGCTTCCACGGCTTCTTCCTGGATCACAGCCACGCCCTCATGGTTACTTGCAAACATCCGAAACTTCCTGTTTGCTGCGGCCAGTTCAATCTTGACCAGCCGCTTCACATCATTCTTCACAGCGTCCATGTTATTCCTCCACAAAAACCACGTTAGCCCAGCTCGTTTTATACTTTTTCCCGTTGACCTTTACCGAAATAACCGGCCAGTCGCAAGACCAGGAGCCGCCTTCGTATGCGCCTTTGTCCAGCAACGTGCCATCCGGTGAATAGACATACACCGTCCTGGCCGGATATTCGTCTATCCCCATAGCTTTGTCAGTTTCGCATCCCGCCAGCGCTCCGCACAGTGCGGTGGCGCAGATTGTTAGTGCCAGTGCTTTCAGGGTCTTACGCATTTTCTTCGTCCTCCCGCTTGCTCAAATCCTCAATGTCCGCAACGTCCGCCGTTTTTGCCACCATATCGGCAAGTCCACGCAGTTCGGATTTTGCCAGCGGTTCCATCTTCACCGGGAGCACAGCGCCGCGCACCACCATGCCGTCTTTGATAACATAGTAGCGGCCGCCGCTCGCCATCTGTCGCAGACAGTATTTGAAATACCCGCTCTTGCGGATTTCATCCGCCACCGGCAGGATCTGCTTTGCATCCACAAAACCTACCGTCCTGTGGTTCGGATCAATCATCGGGATCAAATCGTTCCCACAGTACCGGATGCTGATTCTGCCGGTCACGCAGTCCACCTCACCGTCTGCCGTGTCATCCAGATTCATGCCGTCAAAGCGCAGAGCATCATCCGTACATTCAGCGCCGAACTGGATATCCGCCCACTCGCTCTTGCTGATACCCAGAAGTGTTGCCAACTCGCTTTCGTTCTGTGCCTTCGGGAATCCGGTCAACGGAAAGATTGCCGTTTTCGTGCCGATGTACAGCTCACATCCGGTGTCGCCGCGAAAGAGTGCCTTGTAGAGTTTGCAATACTCGTCAGCCTTGATAAGTTTTGCGATTGCCGCCAGTTTCATTTGTAACTCCCTTCATTTTCGATTACCTGAACCTCAAACGTCTTGTACTCTCGGTAGTGATCTTCTGCCATCTTTTTTGCCTTTTCAACGGCCAGCTCTGCGCTGGTTGCTGTGAGCCTATAAGGCAGCCACGCGGGCAGGCCGCTTTCACCGGTTGCTTTCAGCAGGATATAATACCTTTGCATTGGTGCGTCCTCCTTCCGATTTTGGGCAATCCCGGAGTTGAACCGGGTGCGGGCCTGTTCCCATGCTCACAAAAAAGACCGCCGCGGCGGGCGGCCTTTATAGTGGAGTTCGCTATTCTGTTTTTAGAATCTCTTCCGCCTCTGCCTTGTGTTTCAGCACGCTATCCCTGCAGGTCGTGCCCTTGTCCCGAATCTTTTCCAGCGGGCACTTTGCACACGGCAGGAAGTTCTGCCTCATCTTTTTGCAGAGAACGTTCCTTGCCGCCAGAATTTCCTTCCTCATCATGCGAACAGATACAGCCAGCAGCATTTAATCAGCGCAGCGGGCACAAAGAAGATCAGTGCCGCCCACAGCGCAGCA
>ERZ1032250.129-NODE-129-length-12535-cov-17.887019_pt1 | contig 12535 bp, 14 predicted proteins | sample MGYA00516698_ERZ1032250 | MGnify/ENA primary metagenome ERZ1032250 (study PRJEB33719, sample SAMN04261350) | wastewater metagenome | biome: periurban shantytown; feature: human; material: feces | host: Homo sapiens | place: Peru: Lima | collected 2012-01-15 ...
GGCTACGGCTCCGGCGACGGCGACGGCGACGGCTACGGCTACGGCGACGGCTCCGGCTCCGGCGACGGCTACGGCTACGGCGACGGCTCCGGCTACGGCGACGGCTACGGCGACGGCATAAAGTCCTTTAACGGCGAACCGGTGTATACCATCGACGACGTGCCCACGATCTTCCGCCATGTGCGGGGGAACGTGGCGCACGGCGCGATCCTGAACATTGACCTGACCACCACGCCCTGCTACGTTGTCAAGCAGGATAATTGCTTTGCCCACGGCGAGACGCTGGGCGATGCTATGGCGGCGCTGCGCGAGAAACTGTTTGAGGATATGTCGGAGGAGGAGCGCATTGCGGCGTTTCTGCGGGAGACGGAGGACGGAAAGGCGTACCCGGCACAGTACTTTTACGACTGGCACCACCGGCTTACAGGAAGCTGCGACATGGGACGCCGGCAGTTTGCCCGTGACCACGGCATCGACGTGGAGCATGCCGCCATGACGCTGCAGGAGTTTTTGGCGCTGACCAAGGATGCCTACGGCGGAGACGTGATCCGCAAGGTAATAAAAGAATTGGAGGAAAAGTAAATGGAGAATAAACTCACAAAGAAGAAACAGGCAACATGGGTCGACCACGAAGATGACAACGGCGGTTGGGAATGGCATTGCAGCAATTGCGATGCAACGGTCTGGACACCGACCGGTTATTACCCCGGTGCAACTGAATGCCCCAAGTGCGGCGTGAAGATGGACGGTGTGGAATGAAGATGTACTACACTGTGTATGACGATAGAACGGACGATGTTCTGGCATTCGGCAACGCTGCGTAGTGCGCTGCCATGATGGGATGCGCAAATACGAGGATATTCCACTCCATCGTCAGTAAGACATGGCACGGGAAGATCAAAAAATACGCCGTGGTGGCGGAGGACTTGGACAAGGAGGAGACGGGTAATGATGAAACGATACATAGCGGCATTCGGCCTGCTGGCCGTGGTGCTGGGGCTGTTGGCGGCGGTGCTGTTGGTGTACGGCAGGGTATATGAAACAGCCATCGGCTGCGTATGCTGCGGCGTGATCCTGTACACGGCGGTGATCTCCGGATGGGTAGCATGGGAAGCATGGCAGGAGGAAAGGCGGAAGAAATGAACAGCGGGGAGAAAACAGTGGTGGGCGCAAGGCCGTACAAGCCCAAGGTCACTTGCGACCTGTATGTGTCGGAAAAGGGAGAGTGCGCGGGGCTGAACACGCTGGTATGTGCGGAGTGCGGAAAGTGCGCGTTTTACAAGAGCAGAAAAAAGGCACGGGAGGATCGCCTTGCCAGCATTGTGGCGCGGCGTGATAAAGGCCTCTACATCAGCGACACGGAGGCGCGGATGCTGTTGCAGGCGATGAAAAAGAAAACGGGGTTGGGAGGCAAGTGATGGCGGGGAATGAGATATTTGCCAAGCGGCTGCGGCAGCTCCGGGAGCGAAAGCACATGAAGCGCTGCGTGCTGGCGGAGCTGTGCGGCATGAACAAGAGCATGATAAGCCGTTACGAGCGCGGCGAGATGGAGCCGAAGGCCACGGCGCTGGCGGCGCTGGCGGACTTCTTCGGCGTGACCACCGACTACCTTTTGGGGAGGGACGAGGACACATGAGCGAGAGCGTTGTCTATAACATGGACTGCATGGAATATATGCGGACGCTGACGGACAAGGCGTTTGACCTCGCCATTGTAGACCCGCCGTACTTTTCCGGGCCGGAAAGGAGAGGATATTACGGCAACAAAGTAAGCGCGATTGGCGTACATAGGGACTACCCAATTTCTCCCAAATGGGACGTCCCGGGAACAGACTACTTTTCGCAGCTTGTGCGCGTGGCGAAAAAGTACATCGTATGGGGCTGCAATTACTTTGATGTCGTCTTTCCGCCGGGGCGCATCGTTTGGGACAAGTGCAACGACAACAGTTCTTTTTCGGACTGCGAGATCGCGGCGACAAACTGCCACGACAGCGTTCGTATCTTTCGCTATATGTGGAACGGAATGTTTCAGGGGAAAAGCATCACGGACGGCACAACTCAGCAAGGGAACAAGGCACTCAACGAGGTACGCATCCATCCGACGCAGAAGCCGGTGGCACTGTATGAATGGCTGCTGCAGAAGTATGCGAAAGAAGGTTGGCGAATTTTGGACACGCACCTTGGCAGCGGTTCGAGCCGTATTGCCGCGTATAACCTCGGTTTTGACTTCGTGGGCTGCGAGATCGACCGGGAATACTACGAAAAGCAGGAGGAGCGCTTTGCCGCCCACACGGCGCAGATGTCCCTTTTCACCGGATGAAAGAAAAAATCCAAAAGTTGCGTAAAAGGGAATCGGACAAGTGAATATCAAGGAAAATGGTATGAGAAGAAATGTAGCTTTCTTTTTGTACCATTTTTCTTTGTGCGGAAAGGGGAACGGAATGGCCGAGCTTTTACCTATGGACGCGGAGCATCAGCAGGCGTATTACGAGCTGCTGGAAACGACGGTGGGGGAGAGCTTGGCTTATTTTTACGCCTGCATCCGCTTCGATAAGCCCTTTGACATGAAAGCCCTGCCGGGGAACGGCACGAAAAGCAAATGGACGGCTTACTGCAACAACCTGAAAAAGAAAAAACTGGACAGGACGCTGGGCGGCGGCGAGTACGGCTTTTTGGACGGGCTGACAGACATCACCAAGATTTTTGGTGACGGGCTGGAGCATGGCAATTTCACCCGCGCCGTCAGCGCGGAGAAAAGCGCACGGGACGGAAGGCAGGGAACCAAGCGGCAGGCCGCCGACTGGGGGGAAGGCACGGGAAAAGTGCCCTACACCAGCGAGGACTACAACGAGTTTGACCGCATCTACAACGCGCTGTGCGCCGACTTTGGCGGGGAACAGGCGGTGAGTGCCAAGCAGCAGCTGATCCTGCGGAACGTGGCGAAGTGGACAAAGCAGATGAATGACGCCGCGGAGATGGGCGCCATAGACAAGGCCAAGAAGCTATCCAGCATGATACAGGAGAATCTGGCGTCGGAAAACCTGCGGAAGAAGGACACGAAGCCGGTGGAGGACCTGCGGCTGGACAACATGGTGCAGGCGTTGGAGAGGGCAGGACTGCTGAAAAACGGAAAGCCCTGCGAACCGGACGAGGCGTTCCGCATATTCTTCGGCCGGCCGTGCAAGTATCCCTACACGCGGGATGCCGCCGACCAAATGATACTGATAAACGAGAACCGGATGCGGCAGAACGACGGGCAACCGGAATTGATAGAACTTCCGGATGAGATGCGGCTGGAGGATGAGCTGGGAGAGTTCGCCGAGGAACCTAACGAGGCGGAGAAAGAAGCCTACGAAAAGTTGGGACTGGTGCGGATGCGCCCGGTGAAAAAGAAGAAAAAGGCGGCCAAACTGAAAGCGGACGCAGAGGATGTGAACACCGATGGCGAGGCGAACGGGTAAAGCGTATGTGGCCGGCCTGGGCTGGGTGACAAAAAAGCCCACGCAGGAGCGCAGCTACGAAAACTACGAGGACGCTTTTTGGGCATTTTTGGTGTGGATATTCCGATGGTACCCGGATAAGGCGTGCGATGTATTCAGAAGCGCGGAGGCGGACTATGGCAACGAAGAACTGTTGCAGCGGGTAATGATGCGCGCATACGCCCGCAACGCTTCCGTGTCGTTTACCGGCACTCGCGGCATGACAAAGACCAACACAAAGCTCAAATATGCGCTGGTAAACGGACTGGTGTGGCCCGGGACGCAGAGCGCCTATTATGGCCCGGCGTACCGCCAGATGGCGACCATAGGAAGCAAGACATTCAAGCAGATCGAGCACGATTACCCGACGCTGGCAAAGCAGTGGCGGGTGACGGCGGACAGCAAGGACGACTTCAAGGTAGAGACCGACTGCGGGAGCGCGTTTTACATAGCCGCTATGCGAGGAGACAACCTGCATGATGTGACGGCGGAGGAGTACGCACAGGAGGAGAACCCGGCGTTTGACTTCAACGAGTATACCACGGTGGTATTGCCGGCGGTGCGACTGACGCATAATGTGAACGGAAAGCCGGACCCAAACTACATCCCCTACAAAGACCACGCCATCACCAGCGCGGGACGGAAGCAAAATCACGCTTACGAAACGCGGTGCGAGAACATGAAAGCCATGCTGGCGGGCGAGAGCGCCTTTGCCTATGACATTTCGTGGGAGTGCGTGGTGCTGCAGCAGATGCGGCCTTTCACATGGGCGCTGAAGTATAAGCGAAAATGCACGGCGGAAAAGTGGATGCGCGAGTTCGAAAGCCGGTACACCGGCGCGGACAGCAATCCTATCGTGCGGGACGAGGTGCTGACAGAGTGCCGCAAACTGATGATCGCGGAGAACCGGCACTGCGCCTACGACATAGGCAACAAGCTGAAGCCGGAGGATGTGATCTATATCGTGGGGTACGACGTATCCTACGCCGACGACAAGAAGAACGCAAAATGCGCCTGCGTGGTGCTGAAATGCACACGTCAAACGGACTGGCTGAAGCGGGACCGCTACCTGAAGCAGGTGGTGTATGTGGACGTTTGGAACCCACCGGTAAAGAGCATGATGCAGGCGCAGCGGATCAAGGACGTGTGGAGCCGCTTCTGCTACGACGGAGGGGCCGCGACATACCTGGCAATTGACGCATGGCAGTACGGCACCAGCGTGGTGGAGAACCTGATGATGGACCTTGGCGACGGCCTTGCGCCGCTGTGCGTGAGGAACCACGCAAGCTTCACGGAACTGGAACAGGAGAACGCCGTGCCGTGCCTGTACCCCATCAAGGCGGGCGGCGCGGGCGTGACGGATCCGGACGCGGAGATGGTGCGGTACGCGGAGCTGCAATTTGAGAACCGAAACGTGGAGCTGCTGTGCTCTAACGTGAACGAGGGCGTGGACAGCTACAAGAAATACCACCGGATCAAGGACGACAGCATGGATGCCATGCTGGCCGACCCCTACATAAAGACCCGGGAACTGGTGGGGCAGATACAGAACCTGAAAAAGGTGGCCAGCGGCACGACCCAAAAGGAAGAACGGATAAGTAAGCACATACAGCGCGATATATGGTCGGCACTGAAATATGCGCTGCGGGTGGCGCAGATACTGGAGCGCGAGGAACTGGCGCAGGCGGTGCGGCATAAGAGCGACTGGGACGCGGAGCTGGCGAAATACAAAAACCGCGCCGCGGCACCGCACAGAGCGGCGGCAGCCGGCGCGGGAGGCCGCACGGTGACGGCGCGGCGCGGTGGGAGGATATGCTGAAATGGCGGCAAGGAAGTACAGACTGTACGCGGCGCGGGTGACAGGCGAAACGGTGGCGCTGGCGGAAAAGGAGCGCTTTGTGCGGATAACGGCGGGGTATATGCTGCTGTACCGCACTACGGCGCCGAAAAAAATGCAGACGGTGGAGATCAAAGGCGCGGACCTGAAACGCCTGACGGAGCGAGACCGGCTGTGGCTGGCGGACTGCATCGCGGCGGCGCTGGCGGACGGGGTGAAAAAGAACAGGGCTGACACGCAGAAGCGGCTGAACGAGCTGCTGGATGCGTGGGAGAGGGAGCTGGAAAAAGAGCGCTCCCGCATAGACGAGGAGGCGGCGCATGGAGCAGGAGAAGCGGAGGAACCTGACAAGTGAATTGCAGAGCGTAGCCTGCGGTACCTACCCGGAGATATTTCGGCGGTTCAACGCGCTGGCGGAGCAGTACGGCAATATGCCGGCAGGGGCGCTGGCCAGCGCCTTCAGCCGGGTGAGCATGAGCCAGTCGGCACGGGTGAACCCCTATATACAGAACCGAAGGGTGCAGGCCATCTCCTCGCTGCCGGAGGACTATACCAAGAATACGGTGGCAGAGATGCTGACCGCCCCGCTGGGCAACGAGCAGGGGCTGCGGCAGGTGGAGCACGGGCTGGAATTTACAGCCTATCCGCTTTTCCACACCCGGAAGATGTACCAGGATCTGCTGACGTATCACAGTTACATCGCCCCGGAGTTCACCGACAAGGACACGGCGAAGAACGACGAGTTCTGGCGGGAGTGGAAGCTGCTGGAGAAACTGCGGCGCAAACTGGACGTAAAGACCACGGCCCACAAACTGGCGGGGCAGGCGGTGCAGGAGGGCAAGGTATTCTACTATCCCCGCGTGAGCGTGGACAAGCCCCACAACAAGGTGAACTACGCCTTTATGCAGCAGCTGCCCAGCGACTGGGTGAAGATCGTGGGGTTCAACAGCGTGTCGAAGTACACCGTGGCATTTAACATGATGTACTTCCTGAAGCCGGGCTGTGAGCCGGCGCAGTTCGGAGACCTGTTTAAGCCCTACTGGGGCATATTCACCCAGGTGGCGGCGAGACCGCCCAAGGGCGCGGGAACCCGGTATGTATACGCGGCGAAGAACACCATCAACATGAACCGCTTTACCGAGCTGAAAACAGCAGCGGAGCAGGACGGCGGCGTGCTGCCGGGAGACCCTGACGTGTACTACCAGAACGGGAAATGGTGCTACTGGGTGACGCTGCCGGTGGATGCCGTATATCCTTTCGAGATAGACGACGCGCAGACGGCGGTGGTATCACCGCTGACGGGACTTTTCCTATCGTTTATACAGATCGCGCAGTATGAGCAGATACAGCTGGAGTTGGTACAGAACCCGCTGATCTCTCTGCTGACGGGCGAGATAGAGTACGCGGACGATAACAACCGCAATTTGTCCGACGCCTACAAGCTGAGCAACGCGGGGTGGGAGCTTTTCCGCACACGGTTTTACAACGAGCTGGCGGAAAACAACACCAGCGGTATAGGCTGGTACGCCGCGCCGCTGAAGAACATGGAGCTGCACCAGTTGGCGGAAGCGCCCAGTGCTACGAAGATAAGCTCCGCAGGGTACGGCTACACCATGGCGAAGGCGGGGCTGAGCGCACTGATCCCCACCAGCGACGAGCCGCGGGCGGGCGTGGCGAACATCAGTTTGCAGATAGAGAGCAAGTTCGCCGAGCAGATATACCGGTGCTACGAGCGGATGATGCAGAGCATCATGGATGGGCTGAACCTGAAATATTCCTGGCGATTCGCCATGTTTGGCAACATCGCGGAGGACGAAAAGACCTTTGAGAACGCCAGACAGGGGATGACGCTGGGCATACTGCCGCAGACGATGCTCTACATGGCGATGCTGGACATGAGCGTGATGGACGACATGGCCATCAGCCGCGCAGTGAAGGAAAGCGGCATTATGGACCTGCGGCTGCCCCTTGTGACCAGTTATAACGCCAAGCAGAGCGAAAGCGGACTGCCGCCCCAGGCGGCCCACGACATGAACCCAGGAGGGAGACCGGCATCGGAAGGAATGCCGGGGACCGAGGGGCAGGAAGCGTCAGAGGACGCGGGAGACTGAGAGAATGAGCATGACGGCGATACTGACAGCGGATGACCTGCACGAGATCAACCGGGAGCTGGCCCGCGGCAACGACGTGGAGATACGCCGGACGGCGGACGGGCTGGCCATAAAGGCACACACCGTACACACGGTGAAGAAAAAGAAAGGCACGGAACTGCCGATGCCGACAGACCGATAGGGCGGCGAGAGCCCCTGCGACAGTGGGGAACGAAAACGGAGAATGCGGCTGCTGTGACCGAAGGCTTGCGCGGATGCGCGGGGTATTGAGGTAGGCGCGGTGGCCGTGGAAAGTGAATAAACGCGGTAATGGGACTGCGAGAAAAGCCGAATGGGGCTGCGCCGGTGGAGAACACCGGCTGCGGCTCCATTTTCATTTTGCGGAGAGAGGGAGTGAGGACATGAGAGCACAGGAATACGCCAGCTGGGATAACCCGCGGTTCGCGCCTATGCGGGAGCCGATGCGCCGGGTGATGGAGGCATACGGCAACGCGGAAAAGTGGTTCGCGGACATCAAGGACCGGGTGCTGTGCGACATGGGTATGCCGTTTCTGTCGGATGCGATCCACAAACTGGAGCATAAGCAGCCGGAGCGGATAGACGAGTTCGCGGAGATACCCCACGACTACCATTTGCGGCTGATGTACCCCGGTACGCCGGAGCTGGACGAGAACTTTGACAACGACCTGGACCGGGTATTCGAGGTGTGCGTGGCCATTGTGGACGGTGTCAACGAGGCACTGGGCGGATTTATCCGCGCCACGGCGGATGGGGAGTTCAATGCGCTTTCCCTGAAGGCGGAGGAGCTGCAGATCGCCAACACCGACGACAGGCGCAAACTGCTGGATGCCTGGACTATGTGGGACCAGGGGGGCATGAGCCGCGCCACCTTTGACAGCTGGTGCAGAGAACTGTTTGAAGGCGGTGAGGACGAATGAGCACGCTGAAAACCAAAGCGCTGCCCAAAAAGGTGAGCGCCAGCGGCACCCTACAGGTGATGCAGCGGCTGAACGAATATGAGTTCGGCGTGGAGCTGTGGGTCATGCGCGAAGGCGAGAACCGGAACAAGTGGGACTACCGCAACCTGCGGGACTACTACAAGACGTTCATCGGGCAGCCCATTCTGATCGCCTATGTGGGGCAGCAGGTGGGGGACGGACACAACATGAGCAAGCGCAGGGACCCCAAAACCGGGGAGGAGTACCAATCCTTCATGGAGGGGACGGCCGAGCGCATCGTGGGAACGCTGTCCGATGACGAAAAGGACTTTACCCTTGTGGAGAGGGGCGGTCATACATGGCTCAGAGCGAAGGGACGGCTATTTGCTTTTTACGCCCCGGAGCTGACGCGGAAGATCGTGGAACAGGGCACGATGGATGTTTCCGCCGAGACAATGGTGTCGGAGAGCCACAAAGAGGGCGATGTGGACGTGTTTACCAAATGGTCGGGCATAGGCGTGACCATTCTGGGAGACAGAGTGAACCCGGCGATACCGGGGGCGAGCATCGCAAAGCTGGCGGCCATGCAGGAGGAATTTAAGGAATTGAAGCTGCGGGCCGCGTCGCTGCACACAGCCGCAGAGGGCAGCGGGAAAATCAACAAGAAAGGACTGAAAAGAAGCATGAACAAGCAAATGATGGAAAGCGTACAGACCAAGTTCCCCAACCACAAGCTGATTGCCTTGAGCGAGGACGGCATGAGCGTGGGGCTGCTGGACGCCTCCGGCAACCTTTTCAGCTACACCTTCAACGCAGAGGATAACGGCGAGGTCATTGAAAGCCGTATCGCGCCCTGCGCGGCACACATCGTTCTGTCTGCCGGGGAAGTGGAGCTGAACGCCGATGTGGCGGACGTGGTGGCCTACACCGTAGCCGCCGCCAAGACGGAAAGCGGCGAGATCAAGCAGCTCTCCGAGGAGCTGAACGCCGCCAAGGAGCAGCTCCGCGCCATGCAGGAGGCCGAGAGCAAGCGCCGGCTGAGCGCCTGCAAGGCTTCCGCCAAGGCTACGCTGGAGGCTTTCAACGCCAACCGTGAGGAAAAGGTGGCGGAGGACGCCATCAAGGCGGTGAACGAGAACATCGAGGCCGGACTGTACGCCAACAGCTGCGACAAGGACGGCGCGTGGCTGGGCGAGAAGCTGGTGCGCGAGGCGGTGCTGGCCGTGTGCGGCGAGGCCGTGATGGAGAGCGACAAGCGCAGCGCACAGAAGCGCAAGACCACCTATGCCTGGGAGCACATCGCCGGCAACAGCGGCGAGGGAAGCGAGGGCGTGGACGCTCTGCTGAACAAGTGGGGCATCGATGCCGGCAAGTAAAACGAAAAGGAGAGTGAACAAACATGGCATACATCGAGAAAACCGCGTTTGAGCCGCGGATCACCAACAACGAGTTCAACGAACTGTGCAACATCACGGGACGCTATCAGGTGTCCGATGCGGATGCGGACTGCTCCGCGGGCCTGCTGGTGGTGCGCGGCGAGCAGCTGCCCTGCGCGGGCTTCAAGGGCATCAAGAACGAGAACGCCTTTTACATGACCGCTGCGGGCGCTGCCGCCAACGCCGACACCGGCGTGTACGCCTGCAACACCTACGAGTGGCCCACGCTGGGCGGACGCAACGGCAACAACTACGCCGTGGGCACCGCCACGCTGGGGCTGGGCGTTCCTGCGGGCCGGGACGGCACCTTCACCGAGATCGTGTTTGACGGCAAGCACGCTTACCGCTTTGGCGAGGGCAACCTGAGCGCCGCCATCGGCGCGAACACCATCTTCACCATCGCCAACGGCCTGCTGGTGCCCGCTGCTGCCGCCCCCACTACTACCGGCGCCATCTACTTCAAACTGAAGGGCACCGGCAACTTCACCGAGGGCGCCGGGCAGAGCTTCGTGTACTACGACGTGTGGGCCTGCAAGGTCAGCACCGTGACCGCGTGACAAGAGAGGAGAGTGAGTAAGAAATGGCAAAGCTGAACCTGAACAGCGTTTCCAACGAGGTTTTCGCCATCAACGGAAACGACCAGCGCGAGGACATCGTGGCCAAGGGCCGCGTGCTGTTTTATGAACACGCCCTGAAGGGCAAGATGGCCATTTTGAGCGCCAAAGGACAGAACACCCCCGTGCAGCGCACCATGAACGACCGGGGCTACAAGCAGCTGAACGAGCAATTCCAGCGGGAGAGTCTGCTGTACGCCGCCAAGCTGGCCTGCGCCAGCACCGGCAAGAAGGCCCCCGAGAGCTGGGAGGAGTTCAAGCGCAACGGCGGTGAGTATTACGGCAACGCCCGGTTCTACGCCGTGCTGCAGGGCATCTGGCAGGAGGTCATCATCCCCATTCTGCCCGCCGTGTACTCCGAGGCGCTGAGCGACTTCGCCGAGACTGTGGAGATCGAGCTGGGCCAGACCTACGCCGTGAGCATCGGCAGCAACGACATCCCCGTTTTCCAGGACTCCAGCTGGGGTGCCAGCCGCAGTGTGCCGCGTAACCGCTTCTATTCCCGCGATTACACGCTGAACCCCACCCCCAAGAGCTGCTGGATCACTTCCAAGTGGATGCAGCTGGTGGGCACGAACATGGACTTCGGTGTTTTCTTCGCCAACATGGTGGCGGGTTTGTACGCCAAGACCATGGGTGTGTGGAATGAGGCCATGACCACCGCCACGGAGGACACCAGCCTGATCCCCACCAACCTGAACTTCACCTTCAACAACCAGAACTGGGTGAAGGGCGCCAACAAGATCGCCGCGCTGAACAACACCACCATCTCCGACGTGTTTGCCACCGGCGGCACCGTGGCCCTGAGCAAGGTGCTGCCCAACACCGTGACCGGCTCCACCAACGTGAACATGGACGCCGCTATCGCCACGCTGCTGGGCGCCGACTACACCAAAGCCGGCTACCTGGGCCAGTTCATGGCGGTGCGCCTGATGCCCATGCGGGACGTTATCATCCCCGGCACCCAGAACACCACCGTGGAGACCATGCTCAGCGAGAACGACATCTGGATGCTGGCGGGCAACGGCAGAAAACCGCTGACCATCGGCTACACCAGCGGCACGCCCATCTCTATCGAGATGGATCCCACCCGCACCGGGGATATGGAAATTGGTCTCAATTTGACGATTTCCCTCGATTCCGTTGCAACGTTTGCATCGAAAATTGCTCATTTTTCGATTTAACGTTAATTCCAAGAATAAGAGAGGGGCGGAAGCCCCGCCCCCTCTTATTCATGGTGCCACCTCCAGCCGAAACCAGAGGAACTTTTCTTTACACCGTTTGCCACCTGAGTAAGGTTAGCCTTGTCCCGATCAACAAAACGCGCGGCGGCGCGAACGGAGACAAATGTTTGAATGACTTGCCCGGTCTTGAGATCGATTTGGTCTATTTTCCTGGCAGTAGAACCGCCAGTTAACCGCTTTTTCTCCCCGCGCTTCTTCGCTGGGGAAATCGGCGACGTGTCCCCGGTTGCGTGGCACCACAAAAAGCCAGCACATAGGGAGGACGAATAAACGGCTCCTTGGATCGCGGCAGGCGTGGCTCCAACTTCGGAAGCGGCATCGTAGATGGACGGAAAATCCTTGATGTAAATACCGGCGGAGGAATACTGAGAAATAGGCTTTCGACGGTAAGGGCGAGGAGCGGACCGGTCTGCTGGCATTTTGGGAGGCTTTTGCACTCGAAGTGAACGCTTTTCGTGCGGAACATAAACCATGTCGGGCGGAAGCTGTGTAATATCTCCTACATCGTCTTTGTACTTAAAAATCATCTCGTGGCAAGTACCTTTGCCGCGCCTCATGTGGCTGTTTAGCGTAGAGTGCTTTATCCCGAAGTGATCCGCCGCCACGGCAATTAAAGGGAACTCACCGAGTTTAGCACCAGAAGTGTCAAAGGCGACGATGTGCCTTTTTACCGGAGAGTTCTCGCCTGTATTGTGGAGAGCCAGAGAAATTCGCCCCTCTGGGGACATACCCCCTGCGGAACGACCTCCGAGTTGGACGTTATAACCACATTCTGGGGTAGTTGAGTCGAAATACTCAATAAAGTATTGCTCAAAATAGTTGGCTTCTTCTTGAGTGAGGTTTTCACGCAATACATCATGGCAAAAGCCGTCCCAAC
>ERZ1032250.148-NODE-148-length-11740-cov-17.448695_pt1 | contig 11740 bp, 8 predicted proteins | sample MGYA00516698_ERZ1032250 | MGnify/ENA primary metagenome ERZ1032250 (study PRJEB33719, sample SAMN04261350) | wastewater metagenome | biome: periurban shantytown; feature: human; material: feces | host: Homo sapiens | place: Peru: Lima | collected 2012-01-15 ...
GTCCATCGGCTTGCACTAATCATAATGCAACTTACGTACCAATGCCGAAATCGCCCATAAAAGCAATAAACAGTAAGCAATATTGGCAGTTTAACGACAAATAGTCAGCCCAGACGGACACTTTGGCGTGTTTTACTTGCAACAGCAATCGTCTTAAAGAGGCGTTTGCGCGACGCGCACCGACCGATGCAGATGTCTGCACCGACCGACGCAGATGTCTGCACCGACCGACGCAGATGTCCGCACCGACCGACGCAGATGTCCGCACCGACCGACGCAGATGCTCATAGTAACACGGGCGCAACGTTGTTAAAGCGAAAAAAATATAGCAAAAACACTTGGTCGTTTCATAATTAATATGTATCTTTACCCCGTGAATTTAGAAACCGCACACTGAATAAGTTTTGTGCGTACACAGACATTATATATTTCCTATATACTGCTCGCGCGAGCGTAAGTATAACTCGGTTCTCTTCGGTGTTCTTGACGGAGGAAGTGTTGTTGTATTTACGCAATTTTTGTTTTATTACGTTTCTACACAACTCCTCGCTTCCGCTTCGCTAAAGCACCGCAGGTTGCCCCTCAAAGAAGACCATAAACTTTAAAATACTACACCTATGGAACTAAAACAAGCTACTGCCGGCACAATGGAGTCCGGCGACATCATGATTCAGATTGCCCCCTGCGAGAAAGAGGGTCTGAATATTGATTTGCAAAGTTCGGTTGCCTACCAGTTTGGCGACCAGATTCGTAAGGTGATTGTTGAGACACTCGAAGGACTCGGCATCACCCGTGCTGAGGTGCACGCCACAGACAAGGGCGCGCTCGACTGCACTATCCGCGCACGCGTCACCGCGGCTGCCGTGAGAGCTACGGGCAAAGACGTGTGGAAAGACTAACCCCTAAACTTTTTGACCTATGAAACGACTAAGAAGAACTATGATGTTCGTACCTGGAAACAACCCTGGTATGATGCAGGATGCCTATATATATCATCCCGACTCAATAATGCTCGACCTTGAGGACTCTGTGACAATGGCAGAGAAGGACGCTGCACGCCTGCTCGTCTACAACGCGCTGAAGACTATCGACTACGGCACGACGGAGATGGTGGTGCGCATCAATCCGCTGAACACACCGTATGGCAAGAAGGACATCGAGGCTGTGGTTAAGGCTGGCGTCGACGTGATACGTATGCCGAAGACCGAGACCGCAGAGGAGGTGATTGAGGTGGAGCGCGAGATTGAAAAGGTGGAGCAGGAACTGGGTTGCGTGGGTCGCACACAGATTATGGCTGCACTGGAGAGCACGCTCGGCGTGGTGAACGCCTACGCCATAGCTACGGCTTCCAAGCGCATGATGGGCATCGCGCTCGGCGCGGAGGACTACTGCGCCAACCTGAAGACACAACGCTCACCCGAGGGCATGGAGCTGCTCATGGCACGCCAGACCATCGTGGTGGCAGCTCGCGCGGCTGGTATCGATGCACTCGACACCGTCTACTCTAACCTAAACGACATGGAGACATTCCGCAAGGAGGTGGAGCTGATTCATCAGTTGGGCTTCGACGGAAAGTCGATTATCAACCCGCGCCAGATCGAGATTATCAACGAGGTGTTCACACCGACACAGAAGGCTATCGACAAGGCTCTCGCCGTCATCGCAGCCATCAAGGAGGCTGAGAAGAAAGGCTCGGGCGTAATAGCCGTGAACGGTAAAATGGTTGACCGACCAGTGGTGATACGCGCACAGCGCGTCATCGACTTGGCACTGGCTTCGGGCGTAATTAAACAGGAGGACATAGCATGAGCACACTGAACGAAAGACATACCCTCGCCGAGCAGGTGGCTCAGGCTATGGGAAAGAGCGTATATAATAATGTAGAGGCACACAAGGACATCACTCCACGCCTCGAACTGCAGCAGAAGAGTCCCAAGCTCATGACGCTCGAAGAGGCTATACGCCACTCGGGACTGAAGGACGGCATGACAATATCGTTCCACCACCACTTCCGCGGTGGCGACAAGGTGGTGAACATGGTTGTGGATAAGCTCGCCGAGATGGGATTCAAGGATTTGCACCTCGCAGCTTCAAGCTTGCAGGACGTACACGAACCGCTCATCGAGCACATTCGCAACGGCGTGATCACGGAGATTTCGACATCCGGTCTGCGCGGCGAACTGGCTAAGGAGATTTCGCACGGACTGATGGAGAAGCCGGTGGTGTTCCGCTCGCACGGCGGACGCGGCGAGGCTATCGCTTCGGGCGAGTTGCACATCGACGTGGCGTTCCTCGGCGCTTCTTCTTCTGACCCGCTCGGCAACGCCTGCGGCTACTCGCGCTCGGAGAATGCCAAGAGCATCTGCGGCTCGCTCGGCTACGCGCTGCCCGACGCTCACTACGCCGACAAGGTGGTAATCCTCACCGACGACCTCGTGCCCTATCCTAACACTCCGAACTCTATCTCGGAGCACGACGTAGACTACGTGGTTGAGGTTGAGTCGGTAGGCGACTCGTCGAAGATTGCTTCGGGTGCCATCCGCGACACCAAGAACCCGCGCGACATACTGCTCGCTCAGCAGGCTGCGAAGGTAATCGTGAACAGCGGCTACTTCAAGAACGGCTTCTCTATACAGACCGGTTCGGGCGGTGCTTCGCTCGCTGCCGTTAAGTATATCCGCCAGAGCATGATAGACCAGGGCATCAAGGCTTCATTTGCCCTCGGCGGCATCACGGCTCACATGGTAAAGATGCACGAGGAGGGACTCATTGAGCGTCTAATCGACGTGCAGTCGTTCGACAAGGTGGCTGCCGAGTCGCTCAAGAACGACCCGAAGCACAAGGAGGTGTCGGCTTGCGAGTATGCAAGCATGCACGAGCAGGGCGCTGCTACGCACTATCTCGACATCGTAATACTTTCGGCTCTTGAGGTGGATGTCAACTTCAACGTCAATGTGCTCGTAGGTAGCGACGGCATCATACGCGGTGCTATCGGCGGACACCCCGACACAGCCGAAGACTCAGCACTCTCTATCATCGTCTGTCCGTTGCTCCGTGGCAGAATACCGTGCGTGGTGAACGAAGTGACAACGCTCATCACTCCGGGTCGCACCGTAGACGTTGTCGTCACTGAGTACGGCATCGCTGTCAATCCGGCTCGCCCCGAGATAGCCGAACGCCTGAAGGCTGCCGGACTGAAGATCGTAACGCTCGAGGAGCTTCGCGACCGCGCACTCTCCGTAATCGGCAACCCGGCACCGCTGCCGTTCGGCGACAAGGTGGTGGGCGTGGTGATGAACCGCGACGGATCGGTGATGGATGTCATCAAGAACATCGTTGAATAATTCAAAACTAAAAGAATGATTACGCTTCACGAACTTCTGGCGAGCCGCGACGCACGCCATGCCACACAGCAGAAGCTGCTGGCTGAACACCCGGGAAAGACACTGGTGTGCCTCACCGTTGTCATGCCAGGAAGCGTGAAGCGCAATCATCAGTCGCTCTGTGCGGCACACGCTGCCGTAGAGGCTATACGTGAGGCGTTCCATCTCAACGACATGAGCGACGCAGAACGCGAGGCTGTGCTCACCGAGCGCGACCTCAATACGGGCTACGAGGCTTATCTCGTCACACCGCTGCCGCTGCTCGAAGCCAAGCGCATAGCGGTAACGATAGAGGACACGCACCCGTTGGGCAGACTCTTCGATATAGATGTCATAAACTCCGACGGCATACCTGTCGCAAGAAACGATATCGGAGAAAAACCGCGCCGCTGTCTCGTCTGCGAACACGAAGCACGCTACTGCATGAGGATGCGCTGGCACACGCAGGAGGAGATATGGGCGAAGATAAACGAGATGGTAGACCTTTACACTAAGGCAAGACAAACATAACAAACGACCTTAAACAATCTATGGAGATACAAACCCTTACCCCCACAACACCCCGTCAACGACAACGCATAGAGGCGTTCCTCAAACGCAACGGCTTGCGCTTCGACGACATGCACTACTACGCTGCCGTAACAGACGACGACGGAGAGATGATAGCTGGTGGCGGACTGAAGGGCAACGTAATAAAGTGTGTGGCTGTGGACGATGCGCATAAGGGCGAAGCTATCGCCAACACACTCATCTCACACCTCATCTCGCACGCTAACGAGGAGGGACATAGCAACGTCATGTTGTTCACAAAACCCAAGAACAGACAACTCTTCGAGAGTCTGTCGTTCCGACTGCTCGCTGAAGCACCCGAAGCCGTACTCATGGAGACGGGCATAGGAGGAATAAACAATACGGTAGAGGCTCTGAAGAAGATAAGAGAGGAATCAGAAAAGTATAAAGAATACAATAAAGAGTGCAAAGAGAATAATAAGGAGTGTAAAGAAAATAGTGAAGAATGTAAAGAGGAAGAAAAAACAAATCTCAACACCTCAACACCTCAACACCACAACACCACAACCCCTCAACATCTCAACCCCTCAACCCCTCAACCCCTCACCACCACAACGCCTCTCCGAGGCGTTGTGGTAATGAACTGCAACCCCTTCACGCTCGGTCACCGCTACTTGATAGAACAGGCAGCAAAGCAAGTGGAACGGTTGCTCGTGATGGTAGTGAGAGAGGACTGCTCACTCTTCGCCTACGCAGAGCGCAAGGCAATGGTGGAGCAAGGCGTGGCACATCTTAAGAACGTCACGGTGATAGACGGAAGCGAGTACGCCATCAGTCAGGCTACGTTCCCCACGTACTTCCTCAAACGTCTCGACGACGCAGCCGACACGCAGATGCTGCTCGACCTCGACCTCTTCCGCCGACACATAGCACCCGCACTCGGCACAACCGTCCGCTTCGTAGGCACAGAGCCAACCGACCGGCTCACACGCCGCTACAACCAACTGATGCACGAGGTGCTCGCCGATGTCAGAGAGACAGCCCGACTGGAGAAGAAGGGCAACGTTGTAAGCGCATCGCGAGTGCGCAAGGCAATGGAGCAAGGTGACATGAGCACAATCAGACAGCTCGTACCACCCACCACCCTACCTTATATTATAGCACACCTCGCTACACAAGCACTGCAGGCTGAGCTTGACACCACGCCGAAGCCCGGACTCGTAGACAAGGACAACAACGGAGCACACCGCGACATGGATTATGTGCTGATGCAACGCAGCATCGACACGCTACACCCCTACTTCGTAAAGCTCGCACTGCTCGGCTGCGCCGATGCTCTGCCCACGCACGCCTCCATAAGGGACATAGGCATAGAAGCGGAAAGGGCTATGCTCAGCGCCACCAACGGCGTGAACACCCACAAAGGGGCACTCTTCTCAATGGGATTGGCGGTTGTAGCAGCTGCTCACGAGGAGAGAAAAATAGCTGCCAACGAAGAACAAATACTGAAAGAAAGAAACGGAGGAGAAGATGTTCTCGTCTCCTTACAAACCACAATAAAAGCACTCGCTGCCAGCTTCCCCGACACTAACGGCACGCACGGCAGTAAGGCGAAAATGCTCTCAAAGGGCACCACAGCAATAAAAGGAGCACTCGACAACGCCCGCGAAGGCTACGAGATGCTGTTCGCAGAGTGGCTTCCGTTCTACATCGAACGCAGAAAGGAATGCGATGCGCACACGCTGCACAAGACACTGCTGCGCATCATGTGCGACCTCGACGACACCAATGTCATCTATCGCACCGACTTAGCCACAGCCGAGGAGGTGAAGCAGGAAGCCCGAGCACTGCTCGACAACTTCTCGAAGGCTGCTCTAAAAGACATGGATCGGCACTACACAACCCGAAACATATCACCAGGCGGAGCTGCTGACATGCTATCGCTCACCATATTCATTGGAAGCGTACAAACATAGGGGGTGCACTTGTCTCAAGTGCACCAACCTGCTAACAAGAATGCTAAATAACAAGTGCACCAACCTGCTAACAAGAATGCTAAGTAGCAAGTGCACCAATATGCTAACAAGAATACAATTCTAACAATCTAATAACTAAAAACCTTGACATTATGGTAGAACTTATTAATCACGGAGTCTATCTCCTCAATGGTACCAAAGTTTGCGACAATTATGAAGGTTTGACACCTGACGAAGCTCGCGAAAACACTATCACTTACGGCATCCTCCGCTCGCACGACGTGGACGGATCGAAGGGTAAGAAGATGCGCATCCGCTTCGACGCAATGATGTCGCACGACATCACTTACGTAGGAATTATACAGACAGCACGCGCAAGCGGACTGGAGGAGTTCCCGTTGCCTTACGCAATGACCAACTGCCACAACTCACTCTGTGCCGTTGGCGGCACTATCAATGAGGACGACCACGTTTTCGGTCTGTCGGCAGCAAAGAAATATGGTGGCATCTACGTGCCTGCTAACCAGGCTGTCATCCACCAGTATGCACGCGAGATGATGGTGAAGTGCGGCAATATGATTCTCGGTTCCGACTCTCACACACGCTACGGCTCACTCGGCAACATGGGTGTTGGCGAAGGCGGTGGCGAGCTCGTGAAGCAGTTGCTCAAGAACACTTGGGACATCAACGCACCTGAGGTGGTGCTCGTATGGCTCGAAGGCAAGCCTAAGAAGGGCGTAGGTCCGCACGACGTGGCTATCTCGCTCGTGAAGGCTACATTCGAGAGCGGCGTTGTGAAGAACAAGGTGCTCGAGTTCGCAGGCCCTGGCGTGAAGGAGTTGCCTATCGACTTCCGTAACGGCATCGACATTATGACTACCGAGACCACTTGCTTGAGCTCTATCTGGATTACAGACGAAGAGGTAAAGCACCACTATGACATACATGAGCGTCCGCAGGACTTCAAGGAACTGAAGCCGGGCGACGTTGCTTACTACGACATGATGATTCGCATCGACCTCTCTTCGCAGGAGGCTATGATTGCTCTGCCGTTCCACCCGTCGAACGCAGTTACAATCCATGAGCTTCAGGCTGACCCGGTTGGCATCCTCACACGCATCGAGGAAGACGCGAAGAAACGCTTCGGCGACAAGGTAGACGTACATCTCGTTGACAAGGTTGTCGACGGTAAGGTTTACGCTGACCAGGGCATCATCGCCGGCTGCTCGGGCGGCACATACGACAACCTCGCAGAGGCTGGCGCTATCCTTAAGGGCAAGAGCATCGGCAACGACTACTTCACGGCTTCGGCTTATCCACAGTCTACACCGGTATCAATGGCTGTAACACGCGAAGGCATCACTGCCGACCTCATCGAGGCTGGCGTTGTGATGAAGCCGGCATTCTGCGGCCCGTGCTTCGGTGCAGGCGACGTTCCGTCTAACAATGGTCTGTCTATACGCCACACTACACGCAACTTCCCCAACCGCGAGGGTTCTAAGCCGGGTCAGGGACAGCTCTCACTCGTGGCTCTTATGGACGCACGCTCTATCGCTGCTACGGCTGCTAACGGTGGCGCAATCACAGCTGCTACCGACGTGGAGTACGAGAACACACACAAGCCATACGTTTACGACGAGAAGATATACAAGTGCCGCGTTTACAACGGCTACGGCAGACCACGTCCTGAGACCGAGTTGCGCTATGGTCCGAACATCAAGGACTGGCCTACAATGTATGCAATGCAGGAGAACATGCTGCTCGAGTTAGCAGCCGTTATCCACGACCCCGTTACAACTACCGACGAGCTCATCCCGTCTGGCGAGACAAGCTCTTACCGTTCTAACCCGTTGAAGCTTTCTGAGTTCGCCCTCTCTCGCCGCGTGCCTGAGTACGTAGGTCTGAGCAAGGAGATTCAGAAGCAGGACCTCGCACGCCGTGCAGGTGAGGTGAGCGCAAACATCGCAGAGGCTCTCGCTAAGGTGGGCGCAAAGGCTGAGGATACATCGTTCGGTTCATGCGTATTCGCTAACCGCCCAGGCGACGGCTCGGCTCGCGAGCAGGCTGCTTCTTGCCAGAAGGTGCTCGGCGGCGATGCTAACGTTTGCTACGAGTACGCTACAAAGCGCTATCGTTCCAACTGCATCAACTGGGGCATCGTGCCGTTCACAATCGCTAAAGACGTTGAGTTCAACTTCGAACCGGGCGACAAGCTCTTCGTACCAGGCATCCGCGAGGCTATCCTCACCGGTAAGGAGGAAATCGACGCACAGGTTATCGCACGCGACGGCGTTAAGCCTATCCACCTCTTCTTCCAGAACCTCACCGCCGACGAGCGTCAGATTTTGGCAGACGGTTGCTTGATGAACTATTATAAGAACAAGAAATAAACTCTTAAATCAAAATAACTATGACCGAAAAAATTCAGATGACCACCCCACTCGTAGAGATGGATGGTGACGAGATGACACGTATTTTGTGGCAGATGATCAAGGACGAGCTTATTCTTCCGTTCGTTGACCTCAAGACAGAGTATTACGACCTGGGACTCGTTAAACGCGACGAGACTGGCGACCAGATAACAAAGGACGCAGCCGAGGCAACAAAACGCTTGGGCGTAGCCGTTAAGTGTGCTACCATCACACCTAACCACCAGCGCATGGACGAGTACAAGCTCCATCAGATGTGGAAGAGCCCGAACGGCACCATCCGCTCTATCCTCGACGGCACTGTATTCCGTACACCTATCACCATCCCAAGCATCCACCCTGCTGTGAAGAACTGGGAGAAGCCTATCACTATCGCTCGTCACGCTTACGGCGACGTTTACAAGAGCGTGGAGATCCGTGCCGACGAGCCAGGCGTAGCCAAGCTCATCTTCGACGGCGAGAGCGGCAAGCACGAGGAGGTTGTGGTTCACACATTCAAGGGTGCTGGTGTGCTCCAGGCAATGCACAACACCGACAAGTCGATACGTTCGTTCGCACACTCTTGCTTCAAGTTCGCGCTCGACACCAATCAGAGTCTATGGTTCTCTACAAAGGACACCATCTCGAAGAAGTACGACGCACAGTTCAAGATTATCTTCTACGAGGTATTCGAGGAGTACAAGGAGGAGTTCGAGAAGCGCGGCTTAGAATTCTTCTACACCCTTATCGACGACGCTGTAGCACGCGTTATCCGCTCTAAGGGCGGCTTCATCTGGGCTTGCAAGAACTACGACGGCGACGTTATGTCCGACATGGTTTCCACAGCATTCGGCTCGTTGGCAATGATGACTTCTGTGCTCGTTTCGCCTGACGGCAAGTACGAGTACGAGGCTGCTCACGGCACCGTTACACGCCACTACTACAAGTATCTGAAGGGCGAGGAGACATCTACCAACCCGATGGCTACTATCTTCGCTTGGAGCGGCGCTCTGCGCAAACGTGGTGAGATGGACAACCTGCCCGAACTCGTGCGCTACGCTGATGCTCTTGAGGCTGCTTGCTTCGACACTCTCAACGAGGGCATCGTAACGAAGGACCTCGCAGGACTTATGGAAGGCGTTACTCCGCAGACCAAGAACTCTGCCGGCTTCATCGCTGCCATCCGCGAACGCTTGGAGAAGAAGTTGGCATAAGATGCCCACTCGAAATAGTACAAAGCGTAAACGAATATTACTGAAGTAAGAACCGAATGCTTCAGTGCATATAGTTAAACATTATAAGGGGAGTCACCGCTGGTTAGCACGTCGTACTAACTTGCGATGACTCCCCTTATTTTATTATTGCTGTCTATTCTTTACTTCTTCTTTCTCGGCTTGCGGCGTGCCCATCCTTCCTCTGAGAAGTCGGGTTCGTCGCCCACGAGTTGTATGTCGGGATTGTTGATGAACTGGCGCCAGTCGTCCTTGCGTCCGCTCTCGTAGCGCGACTGTCCGCGCTGACCACGCTGCGAGCGGTTGCGTCCCTCCATCTCGTTGCGACGCTTGGAGCGTTTCTCGTATGGGTTAGCATCGTTCGCTGCGTCCTTACGGCGCGATGTGCGACCACCGTCGCGGTCGGAACTGCGGCGCGAGCCACGCTTTCCGTCGCCACTTGCAGCAGTCGTGTCGTCGGCATCGTTGCAGCGCACGGTGCGGTTGCGGTATGTGGCTCCGTTCAGCGCGCGCATCACCTTCTCGGCATCCTGCTCCGGCACCTCTATGTACGAGATGCGGGCAAGCAGATCGATGTGTCCCACCTCCTGACGGCCATGCACATTGCGGTTGAGGAACTGCATCACCTCGCCCGGATAGAATCCGTCGTCCTTACCGAGGTTGATGAACAGACGGCGATAGCCTGCCTCCGGTGCACGCTTCTCGCGCTTTCTGCCGTCGCGACCCTCACCACGCTCCTTGCGGTCGCGGCTTGTAGACGGCTTCTGTATCTCTGGTGCGTTGGCGTAATACTTCAGGAACTTGCCGAACTCCAGCGACACAATCTTCTTCAGAATATCCTCCTTGTCGAAGTATTCGAAGTGGCGGTTGATGTCCTCCATGAACGGTGCTATCTGCTCGTCGTCCACGTCCACCTTCTCAATCTCGTCGATTGCCTTAAAGAGCTGCTTCGAGCAAATCTCCTGCGGCGTAGGCAGCGTGCCGTCAACGAACTCCTTGCCTATCACGCGCTCCACTTCGCGCACACGTCCACGCTCCTTGGTGTGGATGATAGAGATTGATGTGCCCTTCTTGCCTGCGCGTCCGGTGCGACCAGAGCGGTGGGTGTAGCTCTCGGTATCGCCCGGCATACCGTAGTTGATGACGTGCGTGAGGTCGTCCACATCCAGTCCGCGTGCTGCCACGTCGGTAGCCACGAGCAACTGTGTGATGTGCTGGCGGAACTTCTGCATCGTTATGTCGCGCTGCTGCTGCGAGAGGTCGCCGTGCAGCGGTTCGGCGTTGTAGCCGTCGCGTATGAGCTTGTCTGCCACCTCCTGCGTCTCAGCCTTGGTGCGACAGAACACGATGCCGTAGATGCGCGGATAAAAGTCGACGATGCGCTTCAATGCGAGGTACTTATCCTTGGCGTTCACCATATAGTAGATATGGTTGACGTTCTCAGCGCCCTCGTTGCGCGAACCCACCACAATCTCCTTGTGGTCGTGCAGATAGTTGAGTGCTATCTTCTCAATCTCCTTGCTCATTGTTGCAGAGAAGAGCAGCGTGTTACGGTCTGCCGGCACGTTGTCGAATATCTCGTTGATGCTGTCGGAGAAGCCCATGTTGAGCATCTCGTCAGCCTCGTCGAGCACCACGTTCTGCACAGCCTCGAGCTTTGCGGCTCCGCGGTGCATGAGGTCGATGAGTCTGCCCGGTGTAGCCACGATAATCTGCGCTCCGTGCTTCAGGGCGCGCATCTGGTCGACGATAGACGTACCGCCGTACACGGCAACAATGTTAATACCTTTAATATACTTTGAGAATGACTTCAGGTCGTCGGCTATCTGAAGGCAAAGCTCGCGTGTGGGCGAGATGACGATAGCCTGCGTAGTACGGTCTGTCGGGTCGGTACGCTGCAACAATGGTATGCCGAACGCGGCTGTCTTGCCCGTTCCGGTCTGCGCGAGCGCAATTACGTCGTTACCATTACCCAACAAAAACGGTATAACTTCCTCCTGAACCGGCATCGGATGTTCGAAGCCGAGTTCCTCAATGGCGCGGCGAATCTCTTCGCTTACACCCAATTCTTCAAATGTCTTCAATGTGAATGTTGTTCGTTAATGCTCGTAAGCCTGGGGCTTCGCAGAGCTTCTTAATACTAAAAAGGGGTGGACTTAACTCTAATCTGTAGCTGCTCGGTGTCTTCCCCAGCCATGTCACAACGTCGTATCTTTAGCGAATAAGAAATT
>ERZ1032250.166-NODE-166-length-11339-cov-5.535537_pt1 | contig 11339 bp, 10 predicted proteins | sample MGYA00516698_ERZ1032250 | MGnify/ENA primary metagenome ERZ1032250 (study PRJEB33719, sample SAMN04261350) | wastewater metagenome | biome: periurban shantytown; feature: human; material: feces | host: Homo sapiens | place: Peru: Lima | collected 2012-01-15 ...
ATGCGGGATATAGACTGCCATATCACCAGCCGACGTTCTTGGACGAGACGCTGTTGTTTTCCAGCTATGGCAGTGGAACTACGCTATATCAGTTTCTGTTTCCTTTTCTGGCCGCATTAGCTGGAGGAAGCACACTGGCCGTGGAACGTCGCAGTGGCAGATTGACGTTTCTGCAGGCTCGTTCAAGCTATGGCATCGTGGAACGCACCTCCTTGTGCTCGGGTTTTCTGCTGGGAGCTCTGGGAGGCGTGCTCCCCTACGTCATCGATGTTCTCCTTGCTGCTGGGGGAAATCCCCATTTGTCGTTTATCGATGGCGTGGAGAGTTCGGATGTCGATATTGCGAGCTTCCAATTCATTCTGATTTCCGCGAATGGATGGGTTTATCCGATTTATCGGTTCAACCAGGTGCTGTGCATTGTCGTCGTCGGACTGCTAATGGCGGCACTGTCAGGATTGTTTGCATGCTTGGCTGTTGCGATTTCGCCGTTCGTAAGGCATCGGAACGTGGAAGTGCTCGTGCCGGTTGCCTTCCTGCTGTTGTGGTGGATGCTTCCGGGGATAATCCAGCTTTCCTCCATATCAAGCCATGTTGAGGAACTGAATCCAATTCTCTATCTCCAACTTGATGGTTTCGAAACGCCTGGGGCGAACATCGCGAACCTTATTGGCATCGCTATGACCTTGGTCGGTTTTCCGGCGATAGTAGCCGTATTGTGCTGGCTGCAAAGGAAGCGCCATGATTAACGATCTGTTTATGCCGATCAGACGTGTTTCCGCGCATGTGCGGGGTCTCATGTGGATTGCAGCTGCTTGCGGTTTAGCGTACTACTTATCAGTGTTGCAACAGTCTATGCCGTTGCCAGTATTGTATCGAGGCTGCATGGTGGAGCTCGCGGAGCGTGTGATTCTGCCTGCGAATCTCATGCTGTTTTGCATGGGCTGCGCACGTTTTGGCGCATTCGAACGTGTACGACGAGACCCGCGAGACGAATTCCGTCTGAATGCCGCGTGGCTGGCTCTTGTTGCGTTGTCCATAGCTGTAAGTGCCTGGGTTCTTTTCGTTGTGGCGAACATGCTTAAGGGCAGTCTGTGTGAATCGGGACAATGGTCGCTATGCGTGGTCATGCTGCTGCAACTGTTCATGATGAACATGTCGGTCGCATTGCTTGTGTGGCTGTTGATGAATCTGGGTATACCATGGGGGCAGATTCTGCCGCCTGCCATCGCCATTCCCATCATCGCCGATTTCTGTCTGAAACTGATGCCCGGAGATCTGACTCGATACGCTTTCTATTTCTGGTACCCGATCGGCGATTCCTTGGTGGCGGTGCTTGTCCGGCAAGTAGCGCCTTTCATCGGTTACTGCATACTGCTAACGATGGCGAACATGGCCGCGTTCAACTGTAGTGACAGATTGAGGTTGTCATGATGGCTTGGAAGCGAATCGTCCAGATATTGCGCGAAGGCAACGGTCTTCGTCTGATGCTTGTGCTCATGTACGTGGTGATGACGTACCGTTTTTACACGAGCGGCCAGGATTGCAGGATTTTCATCGGCATGTTCCGCGCCCCCGAGTCATACATGCCGTCCGGATTGGAAAGCAACCTGTACGCCATCGGATTCATGGTGGTTGGTGTGGCGTTGATGCTCGAACGCCCTTCGGAATATCTCAGCATTCCCGAAACGATGGTGTACGTGCGCAGACCCCGAGGTCTACCGAGATTCCTTGGATATTGCGCGATAGTGGGGGCGTATTGCCTCGTCTATGCCGGCGTGCAGCTGGCTGTGGCCCTTCACGTGGTGTACGCGTCTCCCAAACAGCTGATGATCGGTGCGGTATGCGCGGGCTGGACGTTGCTGGTGTTGGCATTGATCATCAACCTGGGCTATCTCGGCAGGAACCGCCCCTACGGTTATCTTGCGGCAATGGTGCTGTACATCGTGCCGTTGTCGTATATGCCGTTGATGCGCTGGCTGCTCGAATCGCCTCTGGGCGTACCGAATTGGAGCGTGACATTGGGCGTTCTGACGGCGGCGCTGATCGTGGCGAATTATGCGCTGTTCGAGCGTCTGGAAATCATCTGAATCATAGTCGTTTCGTAAGGAGAACATCATGTACATCACCATCGATCATGCGTCGAAGACCATCAAGAACAAGCAGGTGCTGCGGGATGTCAGCGCCGGGTTCGAACGTGGAAGAATCTACGGCGTGGTGGGGCCGAACGGTTCGGGCAAGACCATGTTGCTGCGTGCGATCTGCGGGTTCATCCGGTTGGATGCGGGCATGGTGACCATGAACGGCGAGCCTGTCGTGTTCAATCGGAAGTTGCCGGACTCCGTGGGTGTGATTATTGAGAATCCGGGATTCGTGCTGTCTGAAACCGGTATGCAGAATCTGGAATATCTGGCCGGTATCAATAAGGATTTCGATCAGGAGGAAACGGAACGGCTGCTGAGACTGTTCGATCTGCTGGATCATGCCGACGCCAAGGTGAAATCGTATTCGCTGGGTATGCGGCAGAAGCTCGCCATCGTGCAAGCGCTGATGGAACACCAGCACCTCATCGTGCTGGACGAGCCGACGAACGGATTGGATCAGGAATCCGTGGCGATGTTCCTTGAGGAAATGCGACGTCAACGGGATCGGGGCGCCACCGTCATCATCGCATCCCATCACTTCGATGAACTCAACCAGATCGCCGATTATTGCTATACAATGCGTGACGGCGTTCTCCGCGCTGAGGACTGAACCGCGGCTCGGGCTACGCTTGGGCAACAGGTCGAGCCGTAAACTGAAAAGGAGCCTTCCCGATACCCGGGAAGACTCCTTCGCTATATCGGCCGAAATCCGCCGATTGAAATCCGCTACGGAACGGCTAGGGCAACCGATCAGTACGCGGCGAGAATATCGACCACGAACACCAGCGTGGAATTCGCCGGAATCGAGCCGGAGGCCTTATTGCCGTAACCCTTGTCCGGCGGAATCACCAGCAGTACCTGCGAGCCGACGGTCTGACCGATCAGGCCGTCCTTCCAGCCTTGGATGATCTGCCCGGACGATGAGACGTCGGCGTCGAACGTCGTGTTCTTATCCCACGAGGAATCGAACTGCTTGCCGTCGGTCGTCCAACCGGTGTACTTCACCACGGCGGTCATGGAATTCGTGATCTTCGTGCCCTTGCCCTTGATGAGCGTCTGGGTGATCTGCTTGTCGACCGAGCCCTGACCGTTCATATCGATGGACGGCTTGCCGTTCTTGCCCAGCGTCACCTTTGGCAGATTCGCCGGAACATCGGTGACCTGGTCGCCTTCGGCACGGGTGAGATCCTTTGACTTGGATACGAGCGTGTAGACGAGGATGTACGAGGTGTTTGCGGAATTGCTGTCGTTGATGCCGAATGCGATGGAGGTGTTGAGCTTCTGCCCGATCATCGCCTTGTACGGTTCGATCTGCTTGAGGTTCGAGTCGGACAGCAGGATGGAGCAGTCGGGGGTGTTCTTCTCCCATGAGCTCATGAGTTCGGAACCGTCCTTGACGTTTATCGCAATGCCTTGGGCGCACACGCGGTCGCCCTTCTGGATGGTGGCGCCATCGCCCTTCTGCAGCACTGCGTAGGTGTTGTTCTGCACCGTCATCGGGGTCTTGAACGTGACCTTCGGTTTCTCTCCGAGCTTACCGGTGGCGGTGATGCCGGCGATTTGGTCCATATTGACCGTCTGCTTGCTGGATTCCTTGGATGAGGACGATGATGAGGATGAATTGTTGGAACAACCCGCGAGTGTGGCGCACATGGCCAGCGCGCATCCGGCCGCCAAGGCGGAGCGGAGCAGCGTGGTGATCTTCTGTGAATGCATGACATACCACTGTAGCCGGAAACCTTGATTTTCCGGCGATGACGCCCTTTGCTAGAATGGCTGGGTTATGAGTTTTTTAAAGCGGACAAACGAATCCGAGGTCGAAGCCATGGATAACGAGCCAAACGCTGAGAAGAAAGCGCGTCGTCATGCGGTATTGATGCGCGGTGTGGTAACACCGATTCTGGGACTGCTCGCTGTTGCGGCCATCGGACTTGGCATTATGAATGCCACGGAATGGAAGCCCAGTCGTACGATTACGGCGCAAACGCAGGTTTCCGGTAGCCGTTATGTGGTGACGGATCCCGGTGTGGCCGGCCTAGTGGATAGCGATGTGAGGGTGAAGGTGCTGTCTGGCGGATCGGGGAAGGTCTGCGTTGCCGCCGCCTCCGCCAAGGATGCCGCCGGATGGTTGTCCGGTGAACGCTATGTGCGCCTGACAGGTCTTGATGATTGGCAGACGCTGGGTACGGAGAAGGCCGGCTCGTCGTCAGGGCAGAATGCCGGAACGTCGCAGGACGGCACTGTGGAAGGCGTCGATTTCAAGGATTCCGACATGTGGCATGCCGTGACATGCGACACGAAGAGCGTTGAGTTCGAAAGCAATGTGAAGAACGATTCGACGGTTCTGCTTGTTGATTTGGGCGAGAAGCAGAATGCGGATATCTCGTTCACCTGGACGCGTAAGACGCTGCCTGATTTTGCTACGCCGTTCTATTTCGTTGGCGGTTTGCTGGCTGTGGGGGCGGTGCTGACCGCTTCCGTGTTCGCCATGCCTCCGCATCGCCGCCGTCATCGCATGGTGATGGGCACTGCCGGGCAGCTTGACGAGCATACCGATCAGCAGGCTGAGGAGCCGGTCGAGGAGGTGTCCATCCGTGAGGCGCTGACCGGCAGCATGAGCAGTCTTGCCGCCGCGTTCAAGCCGAGCAAGCGTGGCGGGCGCCGTCATGCCGCTGCGGCCGGGGAGGATGTTGAGCAGCCGACGGTAATCGATCCGTCCGCTCGTAATCTGGTGGCTGATGCAGCCGGTGCTGCCGCGGATGATGACGATATGTCCGTCGGCGAGGAGACTTCGGTTATTTCCGCGGACGAATTGCAGGCGTATTTCGCGCGATTGGCTCAGGAGTCCGACGAATCCTTCGGTATCGCCGAGGATGGCGATGCTGCCGATACGGGTATCACTGATACGGATGCCGCCGACGTGGCTGATTCCGCCGGTGAAGTGCATGATGATTCCGCTGACGCTGACGCGGAGAACGAGCCTGTTGAATCCGCCGATCCAGTCGAATCGGACGATACCGCTGAATCCGACGAATCGGACAACACCGATGAACGTGATGATCCGAACGACGATAGCGAAGCGGATACCAACGCCGAATCGGACGAGTCGCATACGGCCGATGCGGCTGACGAAGCAGTCGAGGCCGCCGATGATGATGCCGATGCATCGAATGAGGAAGCGGCTGACGACCAGCCCGACGATGCGTCCGATAACCAGCCCGATGATTCCGAAGCGGAGCCGGTTGAAGAATCCGCCGACGATTCGCCCCAATCCGAACAATCGTCCGAACAATCTGATGACGAAACCGAAGACGGAGCCGACGAAGACGATCATGCCGCCGAGCAGTCCGCCGAGGAGGAATCCTGATGAAGAAACGTACCGTTACCAAAGCCGCGGCATTACTGGTCAGCGTCGGCATGCTGGTCTCCCTCGCAGCGTGTGAAGGCCAGGTGCCGCAAGCCACGTCAAGCCAGTCGTCCGAACAGTCCTCGCCTGATCTGACCACCACCCAGGAACACGCGATTCGCAACAAGATCCTTGACGTGATCGACGCGGCCGACGCGGCACAAAACGCCGACGGCCTCAGCGAACGCGTCACCGGCCCACAGCTCGACATCCGTTCCAGCGAACTGACCATCGCCAAGGCCACCGGTACCATGCCGGCCAAGGCGACGATTCCGCGCAAGATCACGCAGACCGTCATCCCCGTTAACGACGGCTGGCCCCGCACCGTGTTCACCATCACCACCACCACCGACGACCAGCAATCCAAAAGGCTGCTGGTACTGACCCAGGACTCGGCGCGTGACAACTACAAGCTGTGGGGCGTCGCACGACTGTTCCAAGGCGCGAAACTGCCCAAGTTCGAAGTGCCCAAGCTGGGCAGCGAAATGGGCACCGCCAAAGACGCCAAACTGGTGGCGACCCCCGCCGAAGCGGTCAGCGAATACTGCGATCTGCTGAACAAGGGCGATGCCAGCGCCTACAAGAAGAAGATCGCCGACGACATGTTCCGCAGCGATCTGGAGAAGCTTTCCGCCACGGTGCAGCAAGGCATGGAGGCCAACAAGGGCACGCAGCAGCAGGTCTTCACCGTGCCGAAGGACCAGATCAAGATCATGCGTTCGGCGGCGGATGGCGGCGACCTGGTCGTGGCGCGCATCGATTCCACATGGACCAGGCAGGCCGGTGAAGGGCGTGAATCATTGCCTGCCTCCGACGAGGAAAAAGCGTTGTTCGGCAACGGCAAGGCCACCAGCACCATGAAGGTCACCTATGTGAACGTGGTCGCGTTGTGGATTCCCGCAGCGGGTTCGAATCAGCAGATCGTCGCCGTGGGCGCCGAACGCCAGCCCATCAAAGTGGAGGCGATATAAGCCATCCCATGCCGTGCGCACGGCATTCGCATGCCGCCGCTAGCACACATGGGGCTTGCAGCACGGCGAATTTTGCGTAGCACGAAATCGTTGCTGGTACTTATAGTTAAGCCAGCAACGATTTTTGTTTTCGGGAGGGCAGATGGCAGGTCAGCAGCAGTTCAATCCAGGAGTTTCGTTGGCGGGCGCGGTCGATCTGGAAGCGTTGAAGCACCAGGTCAAAGCCGAGCCGGGGCAGGCCGGTGGCGCTCCGGCGGCAAGCGGCTATGTGATCGACACCACGGAGAACACGTTCCAGGCGATGGTGCAGACCTCGACCACGTTCCCGATCCTCTTGTTCCTGTGGATTCCGACCGATGACCGTCTGTTCCCCATGGCCCGTGCGCTCGCCAACGCGGTGAACGCGATGAACGGTCAGATTCAGCTGTCGCGTATCGATATCGCATCCAACCCGTCCATCGCCCAGGCATTGCAGGTGCAGGGCGCCCCAGCACTGTTCGCGTTGATCGGCGGTCGACCGATGCCGTTATTGCAGGGTCTGCCCAGCGACGAGGAAATGCAGCAGATCACCGAACAGGTGCTGCCGAAGATCGTGGCCATGGCCCAGCAGGCCGGCGTAAACGGCACGGCGCCATATTCGGGCGATCCGGATGCCGATGGCGCGCAGGGCGAAGGTGCCGCGAATCCGGCTTCCGTGGTGCCACCGGAACATCAGGAGGCGTATCAGCTGGCGCAGGCCGGCGACTATGCCGGTGCCGCGGCGGCGTATGCGCAGGTGCTTGAAGCCGATCCGAATGATGCGCTCGCGGCCCGTGAACGTGCCAAGGCGCTGCTGTTGGCGCGTTCCGCCACCGCCGACGTGCGTGATGTGCGCACCGCCGCGGCCGATCGCCCCGACGATGTGGAAGCGCAGCTTGCCGTGGCCGATATCGATATGATCGGCGGTCAGATTCAGGATGCGTTCGACCGTCTGCTGGACTTCGTGGCTGCCGGGCATAAGACGGATATCGAACCGGTTCGCCAGCGCTTGCTGGAATACTTCGCCATTCCCGAGGCTGGCGATCCGCGTCTGGTTGCGGCTCGTCGCCGTCTCGCCACGCTGATGTACTGACGGCAAAGTCGCAGGAACCGGCATATCGACAGCGGGCGGAGCGTAATGCTTCCGCCCACTGTCGTCTCTATATCTGTATGGGCATATGGGCGCTATCCGAATGGTGGGCTCTGCGGAGATGAGGCAGACGTGGTGCTGATGCCGAAGCCGGTTGCGTCTGTCTAGTCGCCGATTCTGTTCGTGCCGAACACCTGTTGGAAGCTGGGGCCCTTCTCGCTCAGCTCGGCCTCGAACTCGCCCGCCCACCTGCTGAACGGTCTTGCGGCCAGGCTTTCGTTGCTGAACCGTGGCTGGTCGGTGACTTCGGTCAGGCAGAATTTCGGAATCGTCAGGTTCGTCACCGGCCCGCTGCGCGCGGCCTCCGCCACGATAAGCGGCGCATTCGTCGCGCCGAACACGTCCACGTTCCAGCCGTCCTCGGCGATCCACACGGAATAGCGGTTCTTGATGACCGTATCGCCGCCGCGCCTGACCAGTTCCGCGGCGATGCGGGTATCAATCTCCATCTCCTTCTCATACCGTGTTCCCAGCGATGCCGGCCCCTTCACCGTCACATACGCGTGGGAGAACTCGTCACGGTAGTCGTGCAGCACATCGATGGGGTAGGTGTCGCAATCCATGGTGAGGCTGATGCTGTTGGAAGTGAGTCGCACGCGCAGCACGTAGTTGCCGGAATGCACGTAATAGCTTTGGATGACGAGCTTTGGGGGATTATCTCTGCGATATTCGGCGGGCAGCGCATGGCAGAAGAAGCGCCGCTCGTATTGGAAATCATTCGTTGGCTCGGACATAATTCAAGTCTAGACGGTTTTGTTGCGAGCAATGCGGCGATTATGGCGTTATATGGCGCAATGCGCGCGGTGCCGTGTCCGTGGCGGAGGTTTTCGTTCAGATGGTGTAGAGTGGGGGAGTTGCTTGGGTTTGTAGCTCAGTGGATAGAGCGTCTGTCTCCGGAACAGAAGGTCGTGGGTTCGATCCCCATCAAGCCCACCGGTAGGGTTCCAGCCATTCGGCTGGAGCCCTTTTTCATGCGCGAGGTCCTGCAGGCGTGTGCACGATATGCGTGCGGCTCCGCAGCGGCCGGATTGCGGTCAGGGATGGCACGCGTGCGAGGGGAGCAAGTAGACTGCTGGGAAAGACGGACGGCATTGATTGCCGGACGAAGCTTACGGCACGCGTGCACAGGCGCATGCCCCGAATCGCAAGGAGCGTACAATGAACGAATCTCTTGAAGCAGTGGCAACCACCCAGGCGCCGGCCGCATTGGGCGCATACAGTCAGGGCGTGAAGGCGAACGGCTTCGTATTCGTCTCCGGCCAGCTGGGCATCGACCCGTCCACCGGCGAACTGGCCGGTGCGACCGCAGGCGAGCAGGCGGCGCAGGCGCTGAAGAACATCAAGAACATCCTCGATGCCGCAGGCAGCAGCCTCGACAAGGTCGTTCGCGCCACCATCTACATGAAGAACGTCGATGATTTCCACGAGGTCGACACCGTGTACGCTCAGACCTTCACCGGTTCCGTCAAGCCTGCCCGTGTGGCCTTCGGCGGCAACAACATTCCGAAGGGTGCGCTCGTCGAGATCGACGCCATCGCCGTGCAGTGACGATTGCGATGATCGCAGCACAGTGACATTGGTCCCGGTTTCGTCCGGGTCTAATCCGTCTGGCCCCGTGTGAAGTTGATTCCCACGGGGCTTTTGCGTGCCGCCACAGGTGCACGATAATCCGAATACTGCCCCATGCGAGGGCTTCGCGTACCCGCATACCGTATAGTTGCCCCTTGGATGCGCGTGCCGGAACGGTCGCATCCATCACAGCATCGCGGGCAAGGAGCATATACGAATGACCGTGCAATCGGACAATGAACGCAGACGGCCTGAAACGGCGGGGGAGTCAAGCGTGACGGAAACAATGGAATCCGCGCAAACGACGGGAACCGCGGGAACGGAAGTAACGGACGAGCAGGGCGGCCTTGAACGCAAGATGAGCGCCCGCCACCTGACCATGATCTCCCTGGGCGGCGTAATCGGCACAGGCCTGTTCCTCAGCTCCGGCTACACCATTCACCAAGCCGGGCCATTCGGTGCGATCCTCGCCTACGGCATCGGCTCGCTGCTCGTATATTTCATCATGCTGAGCTTGGGCGAGTTGTCTGTGGCCATGCCCTACGCCGGTAGCTTCCACCTGTACGCCAAACGATTCATCGGCCCCGGCACCGCGTTCACCATCGCCGTGCTCTACTGGCTGAACTGGGCTGTGGCGCTCGCCTCCGAATTCACTGCGGCGGGCCTGCTCATGCAACGATGGTTCCCCGATTCTCCCGCATGGATATGGTCCGCGGTGTTCATCGTCGTGGTGTTCCTGCTCAATATTCTTTCCGTACGCTTGTACGGTGAATCGGAATTCTGGTTCGCCAGCATCAAGGTGATTGCCATCATCGCGTTCATCGTGGTCGGCCTGTTCGCAATCTTCGGCATCATCCCCATCAAGGGCTACAGCCATGCGCCGCTTTTCGGCAACTTCGTTTCCGAAGGCTTGCTGCCGAACGGCATCATCCCGATCTTCTCCACCCTGCTCACCGTGGTGTTCGCCTTCTCCGGCACCGAAGTCGTGGGCGTGGCCGCGGGCGAAACCAAGGACCCGCAGAAGGCCATCCCCAAGGCCGTGCACACCACCGTGCTGCGTCTGGCCATCTTCTTCATCGGTTCCATCGCTGTGATGTCCGCGCTCATCCCGTGGCAGAAAGCCGGCGTCGACACCAGCCCGTTCGTGCTCGTCTTCCAGTCCATCGGCATGCCGTTCGCCGGCGACATCATGAACTTCGTGGTGCTCACCGCAGTGCTGTCCGCCGCGAACTCCGGCCTGTACGTGTGCTCGCGCATGGTCTGGTCGCTCGCCAAGGAACATATGATCCCGTCCGCGCTCGCCAAAACCAATTTCCATGGCGTGCCGGTGTTCGCCGTGCTGTTCAGCATGGCAGGCAGCCTGCTCGCCCTGCTGTCGTCCGTGGTGGCCGCGTCGACCGTGTATCTTGCGCTGGTCGCCGTGTCCGGCTTGGCCACGCTCGTGGTGTGGGCGTCGGTATCCGTATGCCATATGCTCTTCCGCAAGCGTTGGATCAGTGAAGGTCATAGCGTGAGTGAACTGCGCTACAAGGCTCCCGGCTACCCGTTCGTGCCGATCGCCGCGATTGTGATGTGCGTCGGTGCGCTGGTGCTCGTGGTGCTCGACCCGTCGCAGCGTTCGACCCTGCTGTACATGATTCCGTTCGTCGCGTTGTGTTACGTGGCCTACTACGCTTCCGAAGCGTGGCGTCGCCGCAGGAACGGCAAGCGCTGAACCTGCGCTGAATCTCACCGCCGGATCGGCACAACCCGCGTAATCCGTGATTTCATCCCTCCCTTTCCCTCCACTCGGGCGTATGTTCCACGCCTTGAAGCGAAGCGGAATCGGAGGGGTGATTCTGTCTGCGCGCTCGGTAGACTTGGAGGAATGAGTCCAGAAGCGCTTAGTGAACTGATTTTCAACATCGTCAACGACCTTGTGAACGAAGGCAAGGCCGGTACGTTAACCGCAGATCTTATCCCCCCGCAGGCCAAGTTCGCCGTGATGCGTCCGAAGGACCGCGCGCACGGCGATTGGGCATCCAACGCCGCCATGCAGCTGGCCAAGAAGGCCGGCATGAAGCCGCGTGATTTCGCCGAACTGT
>ERZ1032250.167-NODE-167-length-11326-cov-7.070624_pt1 | contig 11326 bp, 8 predicted proteins | sample MGYA00516698_ERZ1032250 | MGnify/ENA primary metagenome ERZ1032250 (study PRJEB33719, sample SAMN04261350) | wastewater metagenome | biome: periurban shantytown; feature: human; material: feces | host: Homo sapiens | place: Peru: Lima | collected 2012-01-15 ...
ATTGATGATGTAGCGCACAAACTCGTGCCCCTCCTGCTGAATGGTGCTGCGCCAAATCATCTTCTCCTGCTGAAAGTCATAAATACCCGCGCCGTTGAGTACCACCGCCGGTTGATTGGGGGTGATACGATCGTAATTGCGCTTCAAGCTGGAGGTCAGCCGTCCGGAAGCCAGGGTAAAATTGCCCCCCGCCTCTGTAAACGCCTGAATGGCGTCATAATTACGCCGAGGCAGCTTGCGTGCTTTGTTATTCAATGTGCCGTCAATATCTGACACCACCAGCCAATTGCTAAAATCCTTTTGACTCATACGTTTACCTTTTCTTTTCCCTGCAAGTGTGTAAAAATGATGTGAAATACGGGGGCAGCGGTGCTTCAAACCGCATTTCCGCCCCGGTTCTGGGATGTATAAAGCCAATCTCCCCGGCATGCAGGCACTGCCCGCCCAGAGAGGTGATCACACGCCGCGGTCCGTACACCGGATCTCCGGCCAGCGGGTGACCGATATAGGCCATGTGCACCCGAATTTGGTGCGTGCGTCCGGTCTCCAATACGCAGCGAATATGCGTAAAGTCCCCAAATCGCTCCAACACACGATAATGGGTGGTGGCTGGCTTGCTGTTCTGTTGGGTCACCGCCATTTTTTTGCGATCCTTGGGACTGCGACCGATGGGTTGGCACACCGTGCCGCTGTCTGCGGTCATATTGCCGTACACCACCGCTTGGTACGCCCGGTGAAAACTGTGTTCCTGAATCTGGCGTGCCAAATCCACATGGGCAAAGTCGTTCTTGGCTACCATGAGCAGACCGCTGGTATCCTTGTCAATCCGATGAACGATCCCCGGTCGGATCACGCCGCCCACACCGCTAAGGGAGTCACCGCAGTAGTACAGCAGCGCGTTCACCAGCGTGCCGGTATAATTCCCCGGTGCCGGATGCACCACCATACCCTTGGGCTTGTTCACCACCAGCAGGTCGCCGTCCTCGTAGACCACATCTAAGGGAATATTCTCCGGCAGCACCTCCATGGGCTTTGGCTCCGGCAGGCGCAACTCCACCCGGGTGCCCGGGCGCAGCTTGTCTTTTTTATTCCCCGGGGCACCGTCCAGCAGTACGCCGCCCTCCTCGATCACCCGCGCCGCCGCCGACCGAGTCAAATCCGGACACACGGTGCTTAAAAACTTGTCCAGTCGCTCCCCTGCCGCTGTTTCGTCCACGGTAAAGGCACGCACCGGCTGCCGCTCATTTTCCGTCATGGGTCGTTCCCTTCTTGCCGTCACCGGAGCGGAACAGATCCACTGCCAGCCACAGCACAAAGCTAATGCCGCCGCAGGTCACAGCGCAGTCCGCAATATTAAACACGGCAAACTGCATAAAAGTTGGCTCAATAAAGTCAATCACATAGCCGTACAGCACCCGGTCGATCAGATTGCCCAGACCGCCGGCCACCAGCACCCCCAGGCTCCAGTAGCCCCACAGGGAGCGGCATTTGTTGCGAAACATATAAAAAAGCACACCGGCACACACCAGAGCGGTCAGCGCCACAAACACCCACCGGGCACCGCTGAACAGGCTAAAGGCCATCCCGGTATTGCGGGCATAACGCAACTGCACCGCACCGGGCAGCAAAGTAACAATCTTGCCCCCCATCAGCGCACTTTCCGCCAGTCGCTTGGTCACCTGGTCGAAAGCCACGATCAGCAGGATCATAATGGAGGCCCAAATGTGTTTTTTTCTATGCTTCATAAACCCTCCGTATATAAAAAGGCGGGGGCAGAGCAGTCGCATCTGCCCCCGTATGGGTCGTTCTTTATTTGTCCATCTCTGCCAGTGCAGCCGCACAATGGGCGCACAGGGTGGGATGCTCTGCGTTTTGACCTACGGTCTCATCGTACTTCCAGCAGCGCTCGCACTTTTCGCCGTCTGCCTTAGATACGGACACGCTCAGCCCCTCTACCTCGCCGGTAAAGTCGCCCTCACCGTCGGACAGTGCCACAGCGGAGGTAATGAAGATCTCCGGCAGCTGGCTCTCTACGCTCTGCAAGAAATCGCGCAGCTCGCCCGCAGCGTACAGGGTCACCTTGGCCTCCAAGGACTTACCGATGGTCTTGTCCTTACGAGCCAGCTCCAGTGCCTTCTGCACATCTTCACGAATCCGATGGATCCGATCCCACTTGGCCATAAAGTCCGCGTCCGCAGCAATATACTCCGGCTGGGGAATATCGTTAAACAACGGAGACCGGGGATCTCTGCCCGCTGCATGGGGCATTGCCTTCCAGATCTCATCACAGGTAAAGGCCAAAATGGGGGTCAGCACCAAGGTCAGTGCGTCCAGCACCTTATACAATACGGTCTGGGCGGCACGGCGGGTAGCGCTGTTCGGCGCAGAAGTGTACAGCCGATCCTTGAGCACATCAAAGTAGAAGTTACTCATATCCACCACGCAGAAGTTGTGCAGCGCATGAGCGGCGGTGTGGTACTCGTACACCTCGTACCCGCCGCGAGCGGTAGCCAGCACCTGGTCCAGCTTCATCAGCGCGTATTTATCCAGCTCTTCCAACTGATCGTTAGGCACCATATCCTTGTCCGGGTCAAAGTCATACAGGTTGCCCAGGCAATAACGAGCGGTGTTGCGGATCTTTCTGTAATTATCCGACAGCTGCTTCAAGATCTCCTTACTGATACGCACATCGGCGTGGTAATCGGAAGAAGCCACCCACAAACGCAGAATATCCGCGCCGTACTGGTTGATAATGTCCGCCGGGTCTATACCGTTGCCCAGGGACTTACTCATCTTCTTGCCCTCACCGTCTACGGTCCAGCCGTGGGTGATGATCTGCTTAAAGGGCGCAGGCTGCCCGGCGGCTACGCTGGTGAGCAAAGAGGACTGGAACCAGCCTCTGTACTGGTCGGCGCCCTCCAGGTACACATCTGCCGGCCACTTCAAATAAGGGCGCTGTTTAAGCACCGCTGCATGGCTGGAGCCGGAGTCGAACCACACATCCATAATGTCGCTTTCTTTTTCAAAGCCCTTTTGTGCGCCGCAGTGGGGGCACTTATAATCCTCCGGCAGGAAATATTCCGCCTCGTGGGCGAACCAGGCGTCAGAGCCTTCCTGACCAAAGATCTTAGATACCCGCAGCATCAGATCTTTATCCACGATCTCCTTGCCGCAGTCTTTACAATAAAATACGGGAATGGGCACACCCCACTTACGCTGACGGGAGATGCACCAATCGGCGCGCTCTTGGATCATGGACTGCATACGGTCCTTGCCCCAGGCCGGATACCACTGCACATCCTCGGTGGCAGCCACAGCAGCCTCCTTAAAATCATCTACCGAGCAGAACCACTGGGAGGTGGCGCGGAAAATGATGGGCTTATGGCAACGCCAGCAATGGGGATACTGGTGGACGATCTTTTTCAGCGCAAACAGAGCGCCGATTTTTTCCAAATGCTCCGCAATGGGCTTGTTGGCCTCATCGGTAGTCAGGCCGGCGAACTGTCCGGCCTCCTCCGTCAGTCTGCCCTCGGCATCCACCGGTACAACGGTGGGGATCTCCGGGTACTTTTGGCACACGATAAAGTCATCCACACCGTGACCCGGTGCAGTGTGTACGCAACCGGTACCGCTCTCCAGCGTTACATGATCGCCCACGATCACCAAAGAGGTGCGGTCAATAAACGGGTGCTGGGTTTTCATATACTCCAGCTCGCTGCCCTGGATCACACCCACGGTCTCATAGTCCGTGGTGCCCCGGTCCGCCATAGCGGCGTCTACCAGGTCGGTAGCCATCACATAAAACTCGTCGCCGCTCTTGACCAGAGAATACTCAAAGTTGGGGCCTACGCAGATGGCCACGTTGGCCGGCAGGGTCCAGGTGGTGGTGGTCCAAATCACGAAATAGGTCTTGCTCAGGTCCGCACCCAGTGCAGTGAGCTTGCCCATATCGTCTGTTACATTGAACTTTACATAAATAGAATGGCAGGGATCCTCGCCGTACTCAATCTCCGCCTCGGCAAGGGCGGTCTTGCAGTCCGGGCACCAATACACAGGCTTTAAGCCCTTGTAGATATGGCCCTGAGAAGCCATGGTGGCAAACACCTTAATCTGCTCTTCCTCAAAGTCCTTGGTCAGGGTGATGTACGGGTGATCCCACTCGCCGATCACGCCCAGGCGCTTAAAGGACTCCCGCTGAATATCCACATAGCTCAGCGCGGTCTCTCGGCAAATCTTGCGCAATTCCAAATCGGAAATGTCGCTGCCGGCGCCGATGCCCGCCTGCTTTCTGGCTTTCAGCTCTGTGGGCAGGCCGTGGGTATCCCAGCCGGGCACATAGGGAGACTGGAATCCGGTCATATTCTTGTAGCGCACAATAAAGTCCTTTAAGGTCTTGTTCATGGCGTGGCCGATATGAATATCACCGTTGGCGTACGGAGGTCCGTCGTGGAGCACAAACAGGGGCTTGCCCTCGTTGTGCTGCATCAGCTGACGGTACTGGTCATTTTCTTCCCATGCTTTCAGGAATTCCGGCTCCCGCTGGGGCAAAGCTGCCCGCATGGGAAAGTCGGTCTTGGGTAAATTCAGTGTTTGGTTATAATCCATGCTTCTTGTTACTCCTACTGTGTATGTAAATTATTTTTTCTTCTTAAAGAAACCGCGCAGCTTGGAAGAGCCCTCTTCCTCCTCGTACTCGTCCTCGTCCGGAGCGGTCAGAGAAATGGTCTCGCTGGTGCGCTCGTCGCCGCTCTTTACATGAAAATAATCCTCAAAGGGCATAGCGGCCTGGTCGTCAAACAAGGTCTTTTCCTCCTGCTGCGGGGGCACCTGCTCCAGCTCCGGTTCCTCGTCGATCTCGCTGATGGTGGGGGCGTTCTCGTCCAGCGGAGTGATTTCGTCCTCGGTAAAGGCATTCAGCGCGCTGCTGACCTCCTCCGGGCTGGCTGCAGGCGCCTGCTTCTCCTCGATCTCGTCGATGATCTGATCCACCTGGTCATCGTCTGTGTCGCCCTTGGTATTCTCTGCCGTCGGCGCCTGTGCCGCGGCTTCCTCCGTCGGTGCGTCGACCGTCTGGCTTTGCAGTTTGTTGATCTCGTCAATATTGGAGATGATCTGGTTCATCTCGCTCTCCACAGAATCAATGTGCGCCTGATCCTCGTCCACCTGGGGCTTCAGATCCACCATATCGCCCAGGCGATCCATCTGGCTCTCATACAGGGACAGCAAGCTGTCCTTAAAGCTCTTAGACTCGCTGCGCAGCTTTTCAATCAGCTGCTCGTGATAGGCTTTTTCGCTCTTCGCCTTGCTCATCAGCTCCTCAGACAGCTGCTTGGCCTGGTTGAGCATTTCCTGAGCCACAACCTTGGCGCCGTCAATGGCGTCATTGGCCTTGGCCTCCGCCTCGGTAATAATGGACTCGGCAGCGTCCTGCTTCTCCTTGGTAAAGTTGGCGGCATAGGTGCGAGCCTCGGCCACCATCTTGTCCGCTTTTTCTTTGGCGTCCGTCACCGTCTGCTGGGCGGTGGCTGCGCTGGCGCTAAGCTTCTCTTCCGCCTTTTCCTTGGCGTCCTTGGCAATGCGATCCGCCATCTTTTGGGCGGTGATCAGTGCGGTCTTGATAGAGTCCTCTTCACTTCTGTACTCCTCAATCTTGCCGGCAAGTATTTCCATTTTGCGGTAAAGCTCTTTGTTCTCATCGTACACAGCCTGGTAAGACTCGACGATCTGGGCCAACAGGGCATTGACCTCTTCCTTATCATATCCGCCGCTTTGCACGGTAGACAGATTTTTCTCTCGAATTTGGCTGGGTGTAATCATATTCTCTCTCCTTCTCTCCTCACATAAACATGCCGTTGTTCTCAAGCTCATCGATCAGATCGCCCATTACATCTACATTGTAAGGCGTAATGATATAGGTGCTGTTGGCTACCCGCTTGATCTGGCCGTTGTTGGCATACGCCACGCCGCTGAGGAAATCCAGCAGTCTGCGTGCAATATCTCGGTTGGTGCTCTCCAAATTCAACACCACCGTACGCTTGGCATTCAAATTGTCGCCGATGGAGGCAGCCTCTTCAAACCGCTCCGGCTTCACCAGCACCACCTGCAGCTGGGTGGTGGTGTGGATATTGACCACCTTATCGTCCCGTCCTCTGCCGCGCGGGCGTTCCTGGCGCTCCGGCTTAGGCGCCCGCTCGTGCCGGGGGCGCTCCTGTCGCTCTGCCCGCTCCGGGGCAGCCAGGCCGTAGTCCCGGTTGTCGTCGTCATAGTAATCGTCAAAATCATCATCATTCTCGGTAATGATCTCTTTGAACTTATCCAGTAAACCCATATTCGCCTCTCCTTAACGGTATTGTCTGGCGCCGAAGATGGCAGAGCCGACACGCACCAGCGTGGAACCCTCGGCAATGGCGGCCTCAAAATCACCGCTCATACCCATAGACAGAATATCCATGTCTATATTATGGTGTTTTTTGTCTTTAATGTCAATGAAAGATTGATGCATTGTCTCAAAATATTTGCGCACCTGTGTCTCCGTCTCACAAATGGGGGGAATACACATCAAGCCCTTGATCTGCAAACCGGGCAACTGGGCCGCTTCTTCCAGCAACTCCGGCAGTGCCTCGATCATAATGCCGCTTTTGCTTTCCTCCCGGCCGATGTTCACCTCCACCAGTACCCGGGTGGTCACGCCGTGCTTAACGGACTGCTTGGAAATCTCCTGGGCCAGTTTCATAGAATCCACCGACTGGATCATATCCACCTGACCCACAATATACTTAACCTTATTGGTCTGGAGTCGACCGATCAGGTGTTTTTCCACCCCATCCAAGTGCAGCGCATCCCGCTTACCCAGGTATTCCTGCACCCGATTCTCGCCGATCAAATCGGCGCCCAGATCCAGCGCCCGGTTAATGTACACCGGCTCCACGGTCTTGGTCACTGCCATCAGGCGAACCTCTCGGGGATCGCGGCCGCTTTTGACGGCGCCCTCCTGCACCCGATCTAAGACCCGCTTCCAGTTCTCCTCAACGGCTTGCAGCCGTGCCGGATCAGGTATAAACTTTTCCATTATAAAGATCCTTCCCTTCTGTGATGATCTCGTCATAAAGGCGAATACCGTCTTTATTCTGGGCGTCATACGCCAGTATTACATAATCCTTGCCGGAATACAGCACCGTGGCGGGACGGAATTTCACCTGTCCGGCCACCAGCACATACACGCCCTTTTTGCCGTCGCTCACATGCACGGCGGCAGCGGGGGCCTTGATCCCGGTATAGGAAGCTGTGCGAATTTCTATATCCTCCGCCCGATAGGCGGCAATATCCGAGTCCATATTCTCACACTGGAGCACCAGAACCGTTTGCGTGGCGCCAGGCTTGGTGTCCGCGCCGCTGACCACGGTGCAGGAGAGTACCCGGTCGCTGTCCTTAATAGCCACATCCAGTCGAGTACCGTTTTGCACCTTTTGTAGATCCGCCACATCCGCCTTGCACACAAAGTACCAAGCATAGCTGGTGATCACCTTGCCTAAGGCGCCGGTGTCGCCCTTGGCACTCTCGGCAGTCTTTAAGGCTTTATCCAGATCGGCAGCGGTCATCTCCGTCACCTGATCATAATCAAAAACGCTCTCGCACCCATCCGTGTAGCCGGAGAAAACACCGCTTACCGCCGTAGTCACGGAGCCAATGGGCTCTGCAGTGCCCAGATCGTCCATTTGACTTTGCAAATCCTTTTTCAGCGCCGCAAAGTCAATGCTGGTGCCGATCATCATCTGGCGGCGGGTAAAGGTGTCGTTCATCTCCTGCGCCGCGGTACTTGCCCCGGTCAGATCCGATTGGGCCAGCGCCCGTATGTAATCATTTACATTCTGCACCGCCTCATTGTCCACGGCGGTAATATCCGTGGCAGTGGCGGTACTCTTATTTTCCATATCCCGGTAGTGCTGCAACTTCTCCTTTAAGGCGGTGCGCTGGCTGTACGCCTTAGCGTCCGCCTCAGACTGAAAGCGCAGAGCCACCTTGCCGTTCTTGGCAATCTTCTCGCCGTCGGCAACGCATTGCACCGTCACGCCGCCGGGGCCGCTAACCGCGTGCTCCTCTCGCACCGCCAGTGCCGTGGTCTCAATGGTACGGTACACGGTGGTCTCCTTGGCGGTGTAGGTTTGCAGCCGCACATGGGTAGCAGTATAGCACTCATACACCACCACAGACAAAATCAGCAGCGCCACAATGCCGATGGCCCAGTTCTCCTTGGCGGTGCGACTGAGCTTTTTACGGCTTTTATGCTCTTTTTCCTTTGTCTTTGCCATAAAGAAAATCCTCTGCCTGCGCCGTCGCTGCGGCGATCAGGCGCTCTGTATCCATGGTATCCGGCTCCAGCACCACAGTGCCCTGCCGGCGCTTAAACCAAGTGATCTGGCGCTTGGCGTAGCGGCGGGTCTCCTGCTTGAGCCGTTCTACCGCCGTCTCCAGCGGCTCGCTGCCCTCCAAATACGGCAGCAGCTCCTTGTGCCCAATGGCCTGCCGTGCCGTAGGACCGCAAGCGGCATAGGCCTGCCGTGCTTCCTCCACCAATCCGGCGGCCAGCATGGCGTCCACCCGGGCATTGATCCGATCATACAGCACCTGCCGATCCCGGTAGCGGAGCACAAAATACAGTGCCTCATAAGGGCTGTCCTCCCGGCGGGAGGCTGCATTCTGGGCGGTCTTGGTAATACCGGCATAGTACAGCTCCAGTGCACGCACCACCCGGTTTTTGTTATTCGGATGTATTTCTGCCGCAGCCGTGGGATCCACCTGCTGCAAGGTACGGTACAACTCTGTGCCGTCCTTTGCCAGCAGCTCCCAGCGCAGGTCCGGGTTCGTCTGCACATGGGCAAACTGAATGTGGTCAATAAAGCTGTCAATAAACAGCCCGGTGCCACCAACCAAAATGGGCACCTTATCCCGGGCGGCAATATCCGCCACCGTCTCCGCTGCCAGGTTGCAATACTGAGCCACGCTAAAAGGCGTGTCCGGGGGCAGAATCTCTGCCAAATGGTGCACCGCTGCCTGCCGCTCCGCTGCCGTAGGCGCCGCAGTGGCAATGGGCATACCGGTATAGATTTGCATAGAATCGGCACACACGATCTCGCCGTCCAGCCGCCGAGCCAGGGCAATGCCCAAACCGGTTTTGCCGGAGGCGGTGGGGCCGGCCACCACAAGTACCTTTGTCTTCATACTCACGCCCTGCCGAACTGTCTTTCGATCTCGTACCGGCTAACCTTGATCATCACCGGCCGCCCATGGGGGCAGTAGCGAATATCCGGCATGGACAGCAGCTTCTCAACAAACAGGCGCTGCTCCGCCGGGCTGGTCACATCACCGGCCTTGACCGCTGCGCGGCAAGCGGTGGAATGGAAGATCCAGTCCAGCTTTTCCGGCTCAATGTCCGTTTTGTGCTCCAGCAGCTTCTCTGCGATCTCGCAGATCAGGTCGGCAATATTTGCCCCGTCCAGCATAGCGGGAACCGATCGCACCAACACCGCGTCCGTACCAAAGATCTCCACCTCAAAGCCGCCTTTTTGCAGCAGATCCAGATGTTCCTCCACGGCGGACAGTTCCGCTTTATTCAGGCGCACGGTCACCGGCGCCAGCAGCAACTGGCTGTGGACCTCCGCGTTCCGGCGCAGGGCTTCAAAATTCATCCGCTCGTGGGCGGCGTGCTTGTCAATATAATATAAATTATTTTCTATCTCTACAAGTATATAGGTCTTAAAGGCTTCGCCCACTACACGGAAGGCCGGGGTCTTCCGGTCCTCGTCCACCACTTGCACCTTAGGGGCAGGTGCCGTCTCCGCCGAAGGCGGTGCAGACGCTGCCGACTCTGCGCGCTCATGCGTAGGCACTGCCGGAGGCGCTTGGGCGGGCACTTCCTGCTCACGCTGTACCACCGGCGCAGCCTGGGGTTCCAAGGCGTTTATTTCAGTCGGTTTTACAGGTGCCGGCTCTTGCGCCGTCAGCGCTGCGCTTTGCTCTGCCGCCCGCTGCACCGGGATCTGCCCCTGGGGCGCGGTACGGTACGGCACACCTGCCTGCGCCGTCTGCCAAAAGTCCGTGCGGGGCGCTGTTTGCAGCACCGTTTGCACGCTCTCTTCCTTTTTGCGGAAAAAGTCGATCTTGGCGCTGCGACTGCCTGCCGGCGGGTACGCGCGTCCCACCTCGTCCGCTGCGGGGGTGCCGCCAAAGGTCGCTTCCTTTACACGGTCGCCGGTCTCAATCGCGGTCTTGACCCCATAATACACCAGGTCAAACACCGGCTTTTCGTTGGCAAAGCGCACCTCGATCTTGGCCGGGTGCACATTCACATCCACCAGCGCCGCGTTGACGGTCATATTCAGCACGCAGGCGGGAAAGCGCCCCACCATAATGCTGTTTTTATACGCCTGCTCCAGCGCCGCCAAAGCGGTCTTAGACTTCACCAGGCGACCGTTTATGAAAAAATACTGCATGGCCCGGCTTTTGCGGGAGGCATGGGGGCTGGACACATAGCCCTCCAGCTCCATACCGTTATAGCTGTAATGCACCGGGATCAGCGACTGGGTCAGTTCCCGGCCAAACACGGAGTACACCGTGCTCTTTAAGTCCTTGTTGCCGGGAGTCACCAGGGTCTGCTTGCCGTCCCGGATCAGGCGAAAGGCGATCTCCGGGTGGCTCAGCGCCACCGCGTCCAGCACACCGGCCACAGCGTTGCCCTCGGTCACATCTTTCTTTAAGAATTTCATGCGCGCAGGCGTGTTAAAGAACAGATCCCGCACCACCACTGTGGTGCCCACCGGGCAACCGGCGTCGTCGCAGCTTTGTTCCTGGCCGCCGGCGATCACATAGCGGGTGCCCACCTGCTCCTCTGCTGTGCGGGTGAGCAGTTCCACCTGCGCCACTGCGCCGATGGAAGCCATGGCCTCGCCCCGAAAGCCCAAGGTGCCGATGGCGTTCAAATCCTCCTCGGTTGCGATCTTGGAGGTGGCATGGCTGATAAACACCTTGGGTACATCCGCCCTTGCGATACCACAGCCGTCGTCCGTAATGCGCATATAGGTAGAGCCACCGTGCTGGATCTCCACCGTTATGCGGGTGGCGCCGGCGTCAATGGAATTCTCCACCATTTCTTTAATTGCAGAGGCGGGGCGTTCCACCACCTCGCCGGCTGCAATCAGCTGGTACACAGACTTGGGTAAAATATGAATTTGCGGCATGGAACCACCGCCCTTTCTATAATGAAATCCGTTTTTAGCTAAGCTCCTGGGCCTTTTTGCGCAGGTTATCCAGGGTCTGCATAGCCTCAATC
>ERZ1032250.180-NODE-180-length-10975-cov-19.144872_pt1 | contig 10975 bp, 20 predicted proteins | sample MGYA00516698_ERZ1032250 | MGnify/ENA primary metagenome ERZ1032250 (study PRJEB33719, sample SAMN04261350) | wastewater metagenome | biome: periurban shantytown; feature: human; material: feces | host: Homo sapiens | place: Peru: Lima | collected 2012-01-15 ...
ATTTTTGATGGGAGATGAGAGATTGAGTTATAAGGAGCAAAGAAAGAAAGCCGGATATTCGCAGAAAACGGTGGCAGATCTGCTGGGGATAAGTGTTTCAGCGGTGAGCCTTTATGAGACAGGCAAGTCTGATCCTTCGGTGGCAGTTCTGCACAAGCTGTCTGCGCTGTACCGCTGTACGCTGGATGAATTGATGAAGGGAGAGGGGAGAAAATGCCGAGAGTGACGTATTTGGACACGAAGAACCCCACGGAGGACAAGATCGTGACGCTGCTGTACGGCGCACTGGAACGGGAGGGCGTTCAGAAGCAGGAGCTGGCCGAGGCGCTGGGTATGAAGCCGCACACGCTGCTTCGCCGTAGGAAGTCCCCGTTGGATTTTACGCTGGGAGAGCTGCAAAAGGCCTGCCGCAAACTGCACATCCCTATCGAAGACCTTCGCGCCGCAATAACGCTATGAGCTGGCGGTGTTTGATCTGCGGCGTAAGATTTGACACGCCGGTGGTCTGCGTGACGAAAGAGAATCTGGACGGGGAAAACGGCTGGGAAACACGCAGAGAATATCTTTGCCCCGTGTGCGGAGAGGATTACATGGAGGAGACCGAGGATGAGCAGAACGCGGAATGAGCACCGCCGGAACAGGAAATGGAAGATCCTGTTGGCCGTGAGCAGCTTCGCGGCGCTGGGTTTTCTTGGCGGCATCGAAACGGGCGGCTCGTTGTGGCTGCTGGTAGGAGAGGGAATATCCCTTGGCGGCGTGTGGGTGAGCTGCACGGCGCTGGGGCTGTATAAGTAAACAAAAATATAATTTGAAGGAGAACACGACTATGAAAGAGATCAAAGTGAAACTGACATTCACCGAGCCGGTGCTGGGAACCTGCCCCGGTGACCCCGACATCTACCGCACGTTCGTGGCAAGTAATTCCCCGGATGCTGCTACGATGGAGGACGAGGTAGCCGCCATCGGTGTGGACGGCGTGGTGGAGAAGGGTAAGACCGTCTTTCCGAAGCTGGATGACGGAACACCGTTCTTCTACGACTATCAGATCAAGGGCTTTTTCAAGGACACCTGCGGCGGTCTGCGGAAGGTTAAGGAAACTAAGTCCAGCAGCATCAAGGCGTTCAAGAAAGAAATCGACAAACTGATTTTTGTGGAACCTCGTACTATTCCGATTTTGTTTGACGGGGAGATGGGCGAGTGCTGCCGCCCGCTGCGGGCGCAGACGATGCAGGGTGAGAGAGTAAGTTTGGCGCTGTCAGAGCAGATCCCCGCAGGTGCAACGTGCGAGTTTACCATCGTTCTTCTGAGTGACGACCATGAGAAAGCCGTGCGGGAGTGGCTGGACTACGGGCGGTTCTCCGGTATCGGCCAGTGGCGCAACAGCGGCAAGGGCAGATTTCGCTGGGAGGAGATCGTGTAACGCAACGGTGTAGCGAGGCTACGCATCGATAGGCACGGCAGCGGAATAGCAGAGCTAAGACACGACCTGCTAAGGGATGGCGTAGCCGCGTGATGCAGCGCAATGGATTGGAACGGCTGGGATGCGCATAGCGAAGTTTTGAAGCATACAGCAAAAGCAGAGCAAAGGCGGAGGGAGGCAATGGAAAGCAGAGACACGCGGAGGAAAAGCGGAGAGCAACTATGTATAGCAACGGCACTGGAGTGAACAGCGTTGTATTGCCTTGCGATGGGATAGCATGGAATAGATTTGCGTATAGGCGCACGGGACAGGAGAGGATATGGTGGGAATAACAACAGAGCAGGTGGCGGCGATCAACGCGGCGCTGGAGAAGAACTACCGCATTGAGCTGATACCGCTGAAGGACGGTGTGAAGATCGTCAAGGTCAGCAGAGCAGAGATCAAAGCCAAATAATGGACCCCTCCTAAGTCGCTTGGAGGGAAGGGCGGAGCGTCGTCGAGTGGTTCGGAAATTCCGAACTGCTTGGCGGCGCTTTTTTGTTTGTCAGAAAGAGGTGAGAAAAACGCAGAGATTGCATTTTGAGGACAGAGAGACTTGGTTGGCAGGGCGAAATACGCAAGGGATCGGCGCCTCAGAAGCCGCCGCCGTTGTAGGCGTTTCCCCGTGGATGACCCCGATGGAGCTATGGCGGCTGAAGGTGGGCGCGGCACAGCCCAAGGACTTGAGCGGCAGCGCGGCGGTGAGCCGTGGCGTGCGGATGGAGCCGGTACTGCGCGACCTGTACGCTGCCATGCACCCCCATTACACCGTGGACTACCACGCCTACGACATTCTGTACCAAGAGGACAGACCGTGGCTTTTCGCCACGCTGGACGGCGAGGTGACGGACGATCAGGGGCGGCGGGGCATTTTGGAGATAAAGACCAGCTCACCAAACGGCAAAGCGGGATGGGCGAAGTGGGACGGGCAGATACCCAGCCACTACTATTGCCAGCTCCTGCACCAAATGCTGGCGACCGGGTACGAGTTCGTAGACCTGATGGCAAGCCTGGAAAACATGGACGGCGATCTGAGCATACGCACCTATCACTTCGAGAGGGCGGAGCAGGAGACAGACATGGCGTGGCTGCTGGAAAAGGAGACGGACTTTTACCAAAACAATGTGCTCAACGGGGTACCCCCGGCGGCAATATTACGACTTTAAGTGAAAAACGAAAGGAGAAATGAAATGGCATTTCGAGTGACCGTGCTGGACATGGAAACGGGAGAAGAGCGCGTATTCGTGCGGAACGCCTGCGGCGTGATATGCGCGGCGGTGATGCCCAAGGAGGGCGAGGAGGACAAGTATGACGGCGTGGCCGCCGCCAACGTAGCCGAAAACGTACCCATCGGCACGGCGGGGCTGCTGGTGCGCCTGACGGAGAACGCCGTAAAGCTCGTTACCGAGAAGGACAGCCGCATCCGCCAGAAGATGGCGGAGGATGACGCGGCATGGGCTGCGGCACAGGCGGAGAAGGAAGCCACCGCAAAGAAGAAGTCCGCCCCCAAGAAGGGTGGCAAGCGCACGGCCAAGAAGGAGGGCAAGTGATGAAACTGAAACTGACGATGACCAACGCCGAGACCGGCGAGGTACTGCACGAGGAAACAGACCTGAACTTTGCCATGATGAGTTTCGGGCGCAAGACGGAGGAGGGGATGGATTTCCAATCTGTGACGCGGGGAGAAAATATGACCGCCGCGGACTTTGCTCATTGCCTTGCCGGCGTTGACAATTCCGTGGAAAAGAACCTCCGCGACAACAAAGCCGTGTGTACGGCCTACACGCTGGTCAAGCTTGGCGTTCTGGGAAAGATCGTAGACGCGAGCGCAGAAGCGCGGCCCGGAGAGGGCACTGCCGATGCCAAGAAGGAGGGTGAGCAGGGATGATCGTAAAGGCGATGTATCACAAGCCGAAGCTGAACGGCTACGGCGGACAGGCGTACACCTTCCTCACCGACCTGCCGCTGCACCCGGGCGACAAGGTGCTGGTACCCGGGGCCGAGGGCTCGGAGAAGAAGGCCATCATCACCGAGGTGGACCTGCCGGAGAGCGCCATTGACCCGGCGTGGGCCGACAGGGTGAAGCACATCACCAAGTACGACGCGGAGGTGACGGCATGAGCGCGGCGGAATTTCGCATCACCACAGACCTGGCTCCGCTGCGGCAGTTTCAGATCGAGGCTAACTTCGAGGAAACAAAGGCGTGGCTGACGGAGAACCTGGAACCTCTGCGGACGATGGCGGTGACACCGGAGAGCATGAGCCAGTGCAAGCAGTACCGGGCATCCATTCGCAAGGTGAGCGCCCGCATCGACGAGAGCCGCAAGATGGCAAAGGCGGCGGCACAGGAGGCGTACATCAGCTTTGAGACCAAGTGCAGGGAGCTGACCGCCCTGTGCGAGGAAGCGGCCAACGCCCTGGACGTGCAGATCAAGGCGATGGAGGAGGCGGCGAAGCAGGAGAAGAAGGACCGGTTGGCTGCGTACTTCGCCCAGGTGGTGTGCGACATGGCGGAGTGGCTGACCTTTGACGACTGCTTTAACCCCAAGTGGCTGAACGCCACCTATGCCGAGAGCACGGCACAGATGGACATAAACGCCGCCATAGACCGCTGCCGCGCCGATTTGAACGCCATTCGTGCGCTGCACAGCGAGTTCGAGACCACGCTGCTGGACGAGTACACCCGCACCAGGAACATCAGCGCGGTGCTGGTGAAGAACGAGACACTGGGCCGCATGAAGGCCGCCGAGGAGGAGCGAAAGCGCAAGGAAGCGGAGGCCGCGGCGAAGTACGAGGAGCAGAAAGCCGCCTGTGCTGCTGTCCGCATGGCGTCCGCCGGTGACGCTGTAATTGAAGAACACAGTGAAGTCGGACAGGTCATCGCCACCGTGGAGCGCGAAGCATTTGAGCGTGCCGTGTCTGAGCCGGAACCTACCTACACCGTGGATTTCCGCGTATTCGGTACGGCGGCGCAGTTGGACGAGCTGCGTGTGTACATGAGGACTAAGGGCATCCGCTACGGGCGTGTGCCGCAGGAGTAAGGGAGGAGAAGGAACATGAAAACGCAGAATCAGACGGGCTTTACGCAGATGGCGCAGGCCAAGAAGCCCACATTCAGCATGGCGATCACGGCGCCCAACACCCAGCAGATGATCTCGCGGGCGCTGAAGAACGACAAGATGGCGGCGCGGTTTACCAGCACCCTGATCGGCGCGGTGAGCGCCAGCGAGACGCTGAAAGCCTGTGACCCCGGCACCATCATTGCCGCCGGCCTGCGTGGCGAGGGCATGGGCCTGATTTACGGACACGGCTACTACATCGTGCCCTACGGCAGTGTGGCGACCTACCTGATGTCGTACAAGGGCTACATACAGCTGGCCATGTCCACAGGCTACTACGCGGACATCGACTGCGTGGAGGTGCACGAGGGCGAACTGGAAGGGCGCTCCCGCCGCACGGGCAAGCCGGTCATTAACCTGGCCAAGTACGACACAGACGAGGAGCGCGAGAGCCACAAGGTCATCGGCTACTACGCCTACTTCGAGCTGAAGGACGGAACGTTCCGCTACGAGTATTGGAGCATGGACAAGCTGCTCAAGCACGCGGACCGCTACTCCCCGGCTTTCAAACTGGATAAGTATAACGCACTTATCAATGGCGAGCTGGACGCCAAGGAGCAGAGCAAACTGCTGAACGGTACGCCCTGGTACGACGTGAACGGCGGACAGGACAAGATGTGCCGCAAGACCATGATGCGCCAGCTGCTGAACAGCGGCTATGCACCGCTGAGCAACGAGGTACGCAGTTACTTCAACGAGGACAGCGACGATACCGTGGTGGCCACGGGGGACGGCGCGGGGACCGATCCGGTCATCACCACCTCCGGCTATGTGGTGGACGAGGATGCCGCGGCAAACCAGCCTGCGGGACACACAGAGGCCGCTCACGGCGACGCAGAGCCGAAGGAGGGTAACGACACGCCCCCCGCCCGCAAACGCGCACAGAGCGCCGCAGAGGGCAAGACGGAGACAAAGGCGGAGGCGAAGGACTACTCCGCAGGGTTCTTCGGGGAGGGTGAACAGTAATGCCGCTATTCGTCCGAAAGCGTCTGGACGGAGAGGGTAAGGCTGACGGAAGCCAGTACATGATCTGTACCGGCTCCGTCAGCCGGGATCCCCGGATAGGCGCGATACCCAAGAACAACCTGCCGAAGGTGGAGTTCGGCATGGGCTACGACAGCAAGCAGTTTATGAACGTGTGCGCCGTGGGTGATAACGCCGCCACGAAACTGAGCGCGTGCCTGGAAAAGGGCGATGCGGTATGCGTGGTGGGCACATGGCGGCAGAAACCGTACACCACCAAGGACGGCGAGGCAAAGGTGTGGAGCGAGCTCCGCGCAGACCATGTGATCCCTTTGGGAGCGCTGGAAACGCTGCTGCAGGTGCCGGTGGAGGTATTCCTACGGCTGGCGGATCTGCTGCCGCAGCTGGAAAAACTGTGCGCGGGAGAGACCCCCACCGGGAAGCCCAGCGGGACGCTGAACGCCGCGCCCCAAAGCGCGGCGACACTGCACGAGATGGAGGAGGACGAGCCGCTGCCTTGGGACCGGGACGGCGCGGACGAGGACTACGACCTGGGCATTTGAGGGAGGTAAGAGGACATGAAAATTATCTGCACGAAGGAAGAATTTGCCGCGATGCTGGAGGTTTGCGGTGATCGCATAAAGGGCGATACCTGTAAAGTGTGCCCCCTGTACAGCGCGTGCGGGGGCAACAAAGGCATCGTTAAACTCTGCGAGATTGGGGAAGCGGACTGCTCGCAGCAGCAACGCGCCGAACAGCCCAGCATTTTTGATATTGTGTGTTGTGACCATGAGGTAAAGGAAATGCTGATTCGCCAGTGCATCAGCGACCAATATGAGGACAACTGTAAATGCTGCGTTCTGCGTGGACTTTGCGGTTGCGGCAAGGACGAGGACAATGGTGGAAAGTCTGCGGACATCACAGAATTTTTGAAAGTCTGGGGGGAGAGGGACTGATGGCGACACGGAGGATGTTTACCAAGAGCGTCACGGATGATGACCATTTCATGGAAATGTCATCCTCCGCGCAAGCTCTTTACCTTCACCTCTCGATGGCCGCAGACGATGACGGTTTTTGCAACCAAGTCTCCGCCTCCATGTTTAAGGCGCACGCCAGCGTATCGGATCTCGAAACCCTGCTGAAATGCCGTTATATCTACCAGTTCGAGAATGGCGTGATCGTCATCAAACACTGGCGTATGGCGAACGCACTGCGAAAAGACAGGTACACGCAGACCCGTTTCAAGGAGGAATTATCGCTGCTTACGCTTGAAGCGAACGGCGCGTATACGGTGGATGACAACGTGGCGGAGAAAAGCGGGTACAACGTGGTACCCAAGTGGTTGCCGGATGGTTGCCATGTGGTTGCCGACTGTCTGCCACAGGTTAGGGTAGAAGAGGATAGTGTAGGTAAGGATAGGTTAGAAGAAGATATATCTACAGGCTCTAAAGAGCCTGTGTGTCGGACAAGTGATGTCCGACGCATCGTGGCGGCGTGGAACGAGACCGGACTGACGCAGGTGATGAAGGTAACGGCGGAGACCAAGCGGGGACGGGCGCTGAAAGCCCGCATCCGGGAAAACGGTGTGGACGGTGTGCTGAAGGCCATTGAGAACGTGAAGAACAGCCCGTTCCTGAAGGGCAAAAACAAGCGCGGCTTCGTGGCCAGCTTCGACTGGCTCATCACGAGCCCGGACAACTTCCAGAAAACCCTTGAGGGCAACTACACGCAGGAGTTCATCCCTGAAAACGACGTTCCCGCTGTTGACCACGCCAGCGAAGCCTATCAGATCGCGCAGTATCTGGCGAAGGAGAAAGCCCGCGACAACCCCGGCAGGGCACAGCCCACGGAGGCGGAGATGCAGAAGCAGGCCGTGGCGCTGAATGAACTGCACGAGCAGAACGGTGTGGCGTGGGAGACCGTGGACAACGTGCTGTACTTCGCGCTGAACAGCCAATGGTGGGGGAAGAAGGTGCAGAGCACCTACGACCTGAAGCGGTACTTCAACGAGATATTCGCCGACATGGTGAAGGAACAGGGCGCGGTGAAGGAGGAGTGAGTTCCCTATGGCAAACGAGATGATGCCCGTCACCATGCTGCACCGCAGGGACACCACGGAGATGGAGTATCTGGTGGTGGGCGTACTGCTGCAAAAGCCGGAGATGGTCAGGCAGATGGCGGAGTTGGTGGAGAAGGACGATTTCAGCCTGTCGGTTTGCGGGGCGGTATTTGAGCGGTGCTTGCAGGATACGCGGACGGGGCGGCATTTCGATATTGCGTCCGGCGTAGAGACCATCAAGGACATGGTGGCAGAGCCGCTGCAATTCCTGCGGCAATGCGCGGAGATCACCGTGACCACCGCCAACGCGGAGCTGCACGCCCAGCTGATCCACAAGGCGGCGGAGAACGAACGCTTTTACAAGCGGGTGACGGAGGCGCTGAACAACGAGGAAGATCCGCAGGCGGCGGTGGCGGCGATCTGCCACCAGAAAATGCGGCAGAGACGCGGGACTCGGCTGAAAACGATGGCGGATGCCATGACCGAGGCGATGGAGAACATCGCCGGGAAGAAGGAGGGGCGTATAGACACGGGATTCCCCCTGCTGGACGCCACGCTGAAGGGCTTGTGGCCGGGGCAGCTCATCCTGGTCGGCGCAAGACCGGGATGCGGAAAGAGTGCCATGTGCATGGAGATCGCGGAGAGCGCCGCCATGAAGGGAAAGACAGTCCTGCATATCACGGCGGAGATGATGGCCGGTGAGGTGGGAGAGCGTCTGATCGCCAAAAGGGCGGAGGGTGTGACAATGGATCAGCTCATCGACGGTGTGCCGGAAACGGATGAAGAATTGTGGATGAACATTGCCTACACCGCAAGCACCGCTTCGAGGCTGCCGGTCTACTTCTACGACGGCCCGGATGTGACGGTGAGCCGCATACGGGAGCTGGCGCTGGGCATTGAAAATCTCGGCATGATCGTGGTGGACTACCTCGGTCTGATGATCGGAGAAAAGGACAAGCGTGCGGAGAACCGGAACCTGGAGCTGGGCGGCATAAGCCGGGAGCTGAAGCTGCTGGCGTCGGAGCTGGAGATACCCGTTGTGGCGGCGGCACAGCTTTCCCGCACGGTGAACGAAACGGACAAGCCGAAGCTGAACTCCCTGCGCGACAGCGGCGAGCTGGAACAGAACGCGGTGAAGGTCATATTCCTTTGGAAAACGGATCCGGGGGACGACACACAGGTGGGCTGCACGGTGGCAAAGAACCGAAGGGGCCGCACAGGGGACGTGAATTTTTATTTCGACGGGTCGAAGATGACCTTTACGGAAATGAGCTATCGGACAGACAACGATGAGCCAACGGACAAGTTCCACCAGCGGCCACGGAGGCGACGGCTGGAAATGGGCACGGCGGAGGGGGACTGAACCGATGGGATTGACAATGGAGGATATAGGCCGCTTCGGGCAGAGGGCACAGGCGCAAATCTTGCAAAAAGTACAGGCGCAGCAGGCGGCACAGAAAGCAGCACAGGAGACGGAAAAGGCCGCAAAGCCGAAAAAGGGCAACAAGCTCCACGCCGAGAAAGTGGACTTGACCATGCCGGACGGCACACTGATGCACTTCGACAGCAAGCGGGAGGCGCGGCGGTACATGGACCTTTGGCTGATGCAGAGAGCCGGTGAAATATCCGGTCTGCGGACGCAGGTAAAGTACGAATTGATACCGAAGCAGGTACACAAGGACGGCACGAAGGAGAAAGGCATAGAGTACGTGGCCGACTTCGTATACGAGCAGGGCGGCGAGACGGTGGTGGAGGACAGCAAGGGCTTCCGCGACACCAGCAGCGCCACATACAGACTATTTGTGATGAAAAGGAAGATGATGCTGTATTTCCACGGCATCACGGTGAGGGAGGTTTAGAACATCATGTACGCAATGCAGGGAACGATGAGCGTCGGCGCGTTCATGCGGAGCCTGGGCAGCGCCAAGGCCCCGTGGCTGACGGTGGATGCCGCGGCGGAGAACCGGCGGCAGGAACATTGCGGAGAGACAGGACGATTTTTGAGCGGCGCGGTGGAGGACAGCCAGCATGAGCCGCAGGAGCGCATAGATCAGTGCATGAACTGCCCGTACCCGGAGTGCCGCAACTGCTGGGAGCAGGCGCGGGACCGGAAGCGCAAGCGGAAGCAGTCAGCGCGGGAGCTGGCAGACAGCCTGCGCCTGCACCGGTGCGGGGAGGTGTAAGCCCATGACGACGGTGTATATGATCGTGTCGCGGGACAAATATCGCCTGCCCCGCTGGTGGGGAACGAGTACGGCGGAGCTGGCGCGGCGTTCCGGGCGATCCTACGCCAGCACACGAAGCGCGATATGCAAGGCATTCCGGCACGGCGGCAGCTACGGCTGCTACGAGGTGGTGCACATTTCGGAGGACGACGGGAATGGGTAAACAGCATTTGAGCAGGGACGACCGCATCTTTATGCGTGGCAAGCTGCAAGGCACACGGGAAAACATGGACATGGTGGCGATGGTGCTGATGGACAAATGCGGCTGGCACGTCTTGGAGGAGACAGAGGACAGCCGTGATACCAACAGCATCGCGTATCTGTACGAGTGCCTGGAGAAGCTGGCGGAGGAGATCAACGAGGGCCGCATCAAGCGGAAGCACATCAAGGACGTGCTGAAGGACGAGTGCGGCGTTGTGTTTGGAGATTGAGATGAAAGTTTTGGAGTTATTTGCCGGGACACGGAGCATTGGCAAAGCGTTTGAAGCGCGTGGGCACGAAGTGTTTTCCATCGAATGGGACAAGCGGTTTGAAAATATCGACTTGTACGCAGATATTATGACTGTTACAGCCGCTGACATTATCCGGGAGTTTGGCAGACCGGACGTGATATGGGCCAGCCCGGATTGCGCAACGTTTTCCATCGCGGCGATAAGCCACCACCGGCGCAAAAATGAAGAAACAGGGAGCCTTGACCCTGTAAGCGAGTATGCGAAGTTCTGCGACAAGGTAGACCAGCACGTTCTTCGGTTGATCTTGGCGTTGTCCCCCGTGTACTGGTTTATCGAGAACCCGAGGGGCGGCATGCGGAAGATGACGTGGATGCAGGGCTTGCCGCGGTATACGGTCACGTACTGCCAGTACGGAGATACGCGAATGAAGCCGACGGACATCTGGACAAATCACCCGGATCCAGGATTTAAGCCGCCGTGTCACAATGGTGACCCGTGCCATGTTGCCGCGCCGCGAGGGGCAAAGACGGGCACGCAGGGGCTTGCCGGGAGCCGGGAGCGGTCAGTTATACCGGCAGCCCTGTGCGAGCATATCGTAGACATTTGCGAGGGGGGGGAGTGGAATGTCACAGTCTGTTAAATCGCCATTTAAGTTTTCGTATACGCAGCCATCATTAGATTGGTTTGAGACTATCAAC
>ERZ1032250.181-NODE-181-length-10965-cov-5.827864_pt1 | contig 10965 bp, 7 predicted proteins | sample MGYA00516698_ERZ1032250 | MGnify/ENA primary metagenome ERZ1032250 (study PRJEB33719, sample SAMN04261350) | wastewater metagenome | biome: periurban shantytown; feature: human; material: feces | host: Homo sapiens | place: Peru: Lima | collected 2012-01-15 ...
GGCTCAACGCGAAGCTAAAGGATGGGGTGGGGAGTTTGCCCTAAATGGGGTGGAAATGGCAAAAAAGTGGCGATAGTGTGCGAAAAGGCAGCTGAAAAGTACCCTTTTCGCACGTTATCGCCACTTTTTTCGTTTTTTCCCTTGTTTCGGGAGAGGTGGAGAGCAGCTTGGTGGGGAAATCGGGGCGCGAAATATCGATATCTATGTTCGCTATGATGATATCATGCCCTGAATTAATGAAAATAAAGCGCGGAAACAAGATTAAAGAGGTGCGCAGCGGGGTGGTGGGCACGACAGGCGTGAGGGATGGTATGCGCAGCGGGGTGTGAGGCACACCTACGGGGATGGTTGGTTTGTGCAGTGGTACTGATATCATAACGACGGACAGGTTCGGTGCGCGCAGCGGTACGGATGGGATGGATGGAGGTACGGTCCAGTGCGCGTAGTGGAGTGAATGGAATGGATAGTGGCACGGTTGGTGCACTCAGTAGCACAATTATCACTGCAAGAGGCAGGGGCGGTGCGCGCAGCTGTACGGATGGGATGGATAGAGGTACGGTCGGTGCGCTCAGCAGAGCGGATGGGGTAGATGGAGGCACGGTCGGTGCGAGCAGTAGCACAATTATCACTGCAAGAGGCAGGGTCGGTGCGCTCAGCTGGATGATTTGCATAGTAAGTTGAATGAAGAGCATGGCAAGCAGGAGGATGGGCATGGCAGGGGGGACGATGGTGGTGCGCAGCGAGAGATATGTGGTGCGCAGCGGGATGGCTATGAGGGCGGCTGTGGGGTAGGGGAATTGCGCTTATGCGATACACCTTATTAAATTAAAGGGGAGTTTATTCGTATTTATCGGCATTTATCAGTAACTTTGCAGTCAACAATATTTTAGCTAAAATGGAACAAACATTATTGATTTATAACACGCTGACGCGCAAGAAGGAGGCCTTCAAGCCTCTGCATGCCCCCAACGTGGGCATGTATGTGTGCGGCCCCACCGTATACGGCGACCCCCATCTGGGCCACGCCCGCCCCGCCATCACGTTTGATATCCTCTTCAGATACCTGAAGCATCTGGGCTACAAGGTGCGCTATGTGCGCAACATCACCGACGTGGGCCATCTGGAGCACGACGCCGATGAGGGCGACGACAAGATAGAGAAGAAGGCCCGACTGGAGCAGCTCGAGCCTATGGAGATAGCCCAGCACTATACCAACCGCTACCACCAGGCTATGGATATGCTCAACGTGCTTCCTCCCTCGATCGAGCCCCACGCCACGGGCCATATCATCGAGCAGGAGCAGCTGGTGCAGCAGATTCTTGACAACGGCTATGCCTACGTGAGCAACGGCTCTGTGTACTTCGATGTAGAGAAATACAACAAAGACCATAAATACGGCATCCTCTCGGGCCGCAATCTGGAGGATGTCATCAACCACTCGCGCGACCTCGCCGGCACCGACGAGAAGCACAACCAGGTGGACTTTGCCCTGTGGAAGAAGGCCCAGCCCGAGCACATCATGCGCTGGCCCAGTCCCTGGAGCGACGGTTTCCCCGGCTGGCACTGCGAGTGTACCGCCATGGGTCGCAAGTATCTGGGCGACCACTTCGACATCCACGGTGGCGGCATGGACCTCATCTTCCCCCACCACGAGTGTGAGATAGCCCAGGCTGTGGCCAGTCAGGGCGACCAAATGGTGCACTACTGGATGCACAACAACATGATTACCATCAACGGCCAGAAGATGGGCAAGTCGCTGGGCAATTTCATCACCCTCGAGCAGTTCTTCACCGGCGACCACGCTTCGCTCGACCAGGCCTACTCGCCCATGACTATCCGCTTCTTTATCCTCTCTGCCCACTATCGTGGCACTGTAGACTTCTCCAACGAGGCTCTGAAGGCTTCGGAGAAAGGTTTGGAGCGACTCATCAACGGCATTACCGACATGGAGCGCATCCAGGCTGGCAAGGAGAGCGACGCCGAGACCCACAAGTTTGTGGCTGCGCTGCGCCAGAAGTGCTACGACGCCATGAACGACGACTTCATGACTCCCCTCGTGATAAGCTATCTCTTCGAGGCTTGCCACGTCATCAATACCCTCATCGACCACAAGGCTACCATCTCTGCCGACGACCTCGTCGAGCTCTCGTCTACGATGCGATTGTTTGCTTTCGACCTGCTGGGTCTTAAGAGCGAGAAGGGCATGAACAACGATGCCCGCGAGGAAGCCTATGGCAAGGTGGTCGACATGGTGCTCGAGCTGCGCGCCAAGGCCAAGGCCGACAAGGACTGGACCACGAGCGACAAGATACGCGACGAGCTTGCCGCCGACGGTTTTGAAATCAAAGACACCAAAGACGGTGTGACCTGGAAACTGAACAAGTAACACAAACTGGATAACGACATGGAATATAACTTCAGAGAAATAGAGCAGAAGTGGCAGAAAAACTGGGTGGAGATGAACACCTACAAGGTAACTGAGGACGAGAACCGCAAGAAGTTCTATGTGCTCAACATGTTCCCCTATCCCTCGGGCGCCGGACTCCACGTGGGTCATCCCTTGGGCTATATCGCCTCCGACATCTTTGCCCGCTACAAGCGTCTGCAGGGCTTCAACGTGCTCAACCCTATGGGCTACGACGCCTACGGTCTGCCCGCCGAGCAGTATGCCATCCAGACGGGTCAGCATCCTGCCATCACGACCGTCAACAATATTGCCCGCTACCGCCAGCAGCTCGACAAGATAGGCTTCTGCTTCGACTGGGACCGCGAGGTACGCACCTGCGACCCCGGATATTACCACTGGACCCAGTGGGCCTTTGAGAAGATGTTCAACTCTTACTACTCCAACACCCAGCAGAAGGCGCTGCCTATCAGCAACCTCATTGAGCACTTCGAGGACAATGGCACGCTGGGCATGGATGTGGCCTGCTCTGAAGAGCTTATCTTCTCTGCCCGCGACTGGAAGAGCATGAACGAGCACGAGCAGCAGAAGACGCTCATGAACTACCGCATAGCCTACCTGGGCGAGACTATGGTCAACTGGTGTGCCGGACTGGGCACCGTGCTGGCCAACGACGAGGTGGTAGAGGGTGTGAGCGTGCGCGGCGGCTATCCCGTGGTGCAGAAGAAGATGCGCCAGTGGTGTCTGCGCGTGTCGGCCTACGCCCAGCGTCTGCTCGACGGTCTGGAGACTGTAGACTGGACCGACTCGATGAAGGAAACGCAGCGCAACTGGATAGGCCGTTCGGAAGGCACCGAAGTCCAGTTCAGCGTCAAGGACAGCAATCTACGCTTCACCATCTTCACCACCCGTGCCGACACCATGTTTGGCGTCACCTTTATGGTGCTTGCTCCCGAGAGCGAATATGTGGCCCAGGTGACCACCCCCGAGCAGCAGGCCGAGGTCGAGGAGTATCTCGCCTATGTGAAGAAGCGCACCGAACTGGAGCGTATGTCAGACCGCAAGGTCACTGGCGTATTTACCGGTTCGTATGCCATCAACCCATTGACAGGCGACGCTCTGCCCATCTGGGTTTCTGAGTATGTGCTGGCGGGCTATGGCACCGGCGCCATCATGGCAGTTCCCGCCCACGACTCTCGCGACTACGCCTTTGCCAAGCACTTCTTGCTGCCCATCATCCCGCTGATAGAGGGTGCCGACGTGAGCGAGCAGAGCTACGACGCCAAGGAGGGCATCGTGTGCAACTCGCCCGTAGAGGGCAAGCAGACCGAGTTCTCGCTCAACGGACTCACCGTCAAGGAGGCCATCGCCGCCACCAAGCGCTATGTGACCGAAAAGGGACTGGGCCGCGTCAAGGTCAACTACCGTCTGCGCGACGCCATCTTCTCTCGCCAGCGCTACTGGGGCGAACCTTTCCCCGTGTACTATAAGGACGACATGCCCTACATGATACCCGAGCAGTATCTGCCCATCGAGCTGCCCGAGATAGACAAGTACGAGCCCACCGAGAGCGGCGAGCCTCCATTGGGCCGCGCCAGAAAATGGGCTTGGGACACCGAGCACAACCAGGTGGTCGACAAGGAGCTCATCGACGGCAAGACCATATTCCCCATCGAGCTCTATACCATGCCCGGATTTGCCGGTTCGAGCGCCTACTATCTGCGCTACATGGACCCCCACAACGACCACGAGCTGGTAAGCCGTGAAGCCAACGACTACTGGCAGAATGTGGACCTCTATGTGGGTGGTACCGAGCACGCCACAGGCCACCTCATCTACTCGCGCTTCTGGAACAAGTTCCTGCACGACTACAATGTGACCTGCAAGGAAGAACCCTATCAGAAACTCATCAACCAGGGTATGATACAGGGTCGCTCCAACTTTGTGTACCGCATCAACAGCGACGACCACAGTGCCGCTCCGCGCTTTGTGTCGCTCGGCCTGAAGGACCAGTATGACGTCACACCTATCCACGTCGATGTCAACATCGTGCATGGCGACGTGCTCGACACCGAAGCCTTCAAGGCATGGCGTCCCGAGTTTGCCAACGCCGAGTTTGTGCTCGAAGACGGCAAGTACGTCTGCGGATGGGCCATAGAGAAGATGTCGAAGTCCATGTTCAATGTGGTCAACCCCGACATGATCGTCGAGCAGTACGGTGCCGACACACTGCGTCTCTACGAGATGTTCCTCGGCCCTGTAGAGCAGAGCAAGCCTTGGGATACCAATGGTATCGACGGCTGCCACCGCTTCCTCAAGAAGCTGTGGAACCTCTACTTCGACCCCCGCACCGACGAGTTCCGCGTCAACGACGACGAGCCCTCGAAAGAGAGCCTTAAGAGTGTGCACAAGCTCATCAAGAAGGTGACCACCGACATCGAAAACTTCTCATACAACACTGCCATCTCTGCCTTTATGATTTGCGTCAACGAGCTGGGACAGCAGAAGTGCTACAACCGCGAGCTGCTCACCATCCTGACCGTGCTCATCGCTCCCTTCGCGCCCCATATCGCCGAAGAACTGTGGAGCCGGCTCAACATGAAGGGTAGCGTATGCGACGCCCAGTGGCCCGTATGCAACGAGCAATACCTGGTAGAGAGCGAGGTGCAGCTCACCATCTCCTTCAACGGCAAGGCCCGCTTCCAGAAGAAGTTTGCCGCCGATGCCACCAACGACGCCATACAGCAGGCAGTGCTCGCCGACGAGCTGAGCCAGAAGTATATCGACGGCAAGCAGGTGGTGAAGGTAATCGTAGTGCCCAAGAAGATTGTGAATGTCGTCGTGAAGTAATCGGGCGGCAACGCACACCAAGAATACTACATCAGAGGAAGTTGCCGCTTGCACACACCACAACCCGGCGTGTGCAAGACGACGACTTCTTTTGCTTAGAGACAAACAGTAAACAACAATACAACTATAACTCCTATGACAATCGACCGTAATATGATCTGGCAGGAGACGAAGGACTACTTCAACATTACCCTCGGACTCATGCTCTACACCTTCGGTTTCACCGTATTCCTGCTTCCCTATCAAATCGTGACCGGAGGCATCGCGGGTATCGGAGCCATCATCTTCTATGCCACCAAGTTCCCAGTGCAGTGGACATTCTTCATCATCAACGCCCTGCTCATCGTGGCGGCGCTGAAGGAGCTGGGCATCAAGTTTCTCACCAAGACCATCTATGCCACGGTGGTGATAACCGTGATGCTCGACCTGGCACAGAAGGTAGTGGAACAGCCCGACGGCACCTTCTACAAGCTCATGGGCGAAGGCAACGACTTCATGTCGCTCATCATCGGCTGTATGCTCACCGGTACGGCGCTTGCCATAGTCTTCCTGAACAACGGCAGCACCGGCGGCACCGACATCATTGCCGCTGTAGTCAACAAGCACTTCAATGTCTCGCTCGGCAAGGGACTCATCATGGTCGACCTCGTCATCATCAGCAGCTGTCTTGCCATCGATACCTTTGGTGAGTTTCCACAGCGATGCCAGATGGTGGTCTTCGGTCTATGCACGATGGTCATCGAGTGTACGATGATAGACTACGTGATGAACGTACAGCGCCAGTCGGTACAGTTTATGATTTTCTCTAAGGAATACAAGAAGATAGCCGAAGCCATCACGCGCAAGACCGACCACACGCTCACCATCCTCGACGGTCACGGATGGTACACGGGCAAGGAGATGAAGGTCATCTGTCTCCTGGCCAAGAAGCGCGAGTCGGTCCTCATCTTCCGACTCATCAAGATGATAGACCCACGCGCCTTCGTCAGCCAGAGCAGCGTCATCGGTGTCTATGGCGAGGGCTTTGACCCCATCAAGGTCAAGATCAAGAAGAATAAGGAACACGAGCAAGAACTGCAACAGCAGCAACAAGAAAATGAATGATATGAACCCATCATCACACACCGCCCACAGCGCTGCCGAGGTGGAGCAGCAGGGTAGAGCGATAGTCTTTGCCACCAACAACTCACACAAGCTCGACGAGATACGTGCCATTCTCGGCGACAGGTTCAAGGTACTGTCGCTCCGGGACATCGACTGCCACGTAGACATACCCGAGACCGCCAATACCCTGGAGGGCAACGCCATCCAGAAGGCACGCTATATAGCCGAGCACTACGGCTATGACTGCTTTGCCGACGATACCGGTCTGGAGGTCACTGCCCTCGGCGGCGAACCTGGCGTACACTCGGCGCGCTATGCCGACGGCACCGACCACGACTCAGAGGCCAACATGCAGAAGCTGCTCAGCCGTCTCCAGGACAAGGACGACCGCAGGGCGCAGTTCCGCACCGTCATCTGTCTGGCCCGCAAGAGCGACATAGCCGACTACACCCTCTTCGAAGGCATCGTGCGCGGCACCATCGCCAAGGAGAAGCAGGGCAGCAGCGGTTTCGGCTACGACCCCATCTTCGTCCCCGAAGGCTACGACGAGAGCTTTGCCGCCCTGGGCGACGAGGTCAAGAACCGCATCTCCCACCGCGCCAGAGCCGTGGCCAAACTCGCCGATTATCTCAAACAGTAACTCACCCTCGACACTCTCGGTTATGAAACGCTATATCCTCACCATGCTCCTTGCCATCGCGGCAGTCTTCGCCCATGCCGACAACAGTCTGTGGAAGGCATATATGGCCTATCACGACATCACCCGGATAGAGCAGGGCGGCAAGAGACTCTATGTGCTTGCCTCGGGCAATCTCTTCACCTACAATACCGCCGACGGCGAGGTGCGCACCTTTGACAAGTGTAACGGACTGAGCGACTGCGCCATCAGCCACATCGCCTGGTGCCAGCAGGCAGCGAGGCTGGTCATCGTCTACAGCAACCAGAACATCGACCTGATGAGCGGGCGCAACAACGACGACATCACCAATCTGCCCGACTACTACCGCAAGAGCATGACCGAGGACAAGACCATCAACCACGTGTGTATCGACGGCGTCTACGCCTATCTCTCCACCGGTTTCGGCATCGTCAAGGTCAATGTGAAGAACGCCGAAATCAGCGAGACCTACAATCTGCATACCCCCGTGGCATACAGCTATGTAGAAGGCGGCTATCTCTATGCTGCCCAGCGCGGAAAGGGCATCTACCGAGCCGCTCTCGGCACCAACATGATGGACCCAGCCAACTGGACTTGGGCAAAAGAGTATAATGATATCTGGGAGACGCCCGACAGCAAGCTGCTCGACATGGTGAAAGACCTGAACCGTGGCGGACTCAAGTACAACAACTTCGGCTGTCTGCGCTTCTACAACGGCCGTCTCTACACCGTGGGCGGAGGCTACACCGTGAGCCAGGACCTGCATCTGCCTGGTGGCATCCAGGTCTACGACGGTAGCAACTGGGAGGTCTATCAGGACGATATAGACAGCCAACTGGGCGACGGCTTCTTTGAAGACATCAATGCGATAGATGTAGACCCACGCGACGCCAACCACGTGTTTGTCTCGGGCCGCACGGGTATCTACGAGTTCAGCGACCGGCGGTTTGTGCGCCACTACAGTTATGACAACAGCGCCCTCTCGCCCACCTATCCCGACGACAAGATGTATGTGGTGGTGCATGATGTCAAGTTCGACACCGAGGGCAATCTCTGGGCGCTCAACAGCATCAACAAGGAGAAGAATATCATACGTCTGGGCACCGACGGACAGTGGACATCACTCTACAAGGAACCTCTGAAGTCGCTGACCAATCTGCGCAACATCACCTTCGACAGCCGCAGCCTCATGTGGTTTGTCAACGACAGCTGGAAGAAGACCGGCCTCTTCTGCTACCAGCCCTCGAGCGACGCCATCAACAGCTATACCTCCTTCATCAACCAGGACGGCACCACGGTCAACGTGGAATACGTGCACTGCGTGGCCGAAGACAAGGATCATCAGATGTGGATAGGCACCAATGTGGGCCCTCTGCGACTCTCGCCCAGCGAGATAACCTCGCAGTCGCCCGTTTTTGAGCAGGTCAAGGTACCCCGCAACGACGGCACCAACTATGCCGACTATCTGCTCGATGGCGTCAACATCTCGTGCATCGTCATCGACGGCGGCGGACGCAAGTGGATGGGCACCTATGGCAACGGCATCTATCTCATCAGTGCCGACTGCATGACCCAGATAGCCCACTTCACCGAGACCAACAGCAAGCTGCTCTCTGACAATATCCAGGCGATGGCCATCAATCCCGCCACCGGCGAGGTGTTTATCGGTACCGACAAGGGACTCTGCTCCTACAGCAGCGGAGCCACCGAGCCTGTGGAGGAGATGAACAAGGACAACACCTATGCTTACCCCAACCCCGTGAACCCCGACTATACCGGCCCCATCACTATCGTGGGTCTGAGCTACAATGCCGATGTCAAGATAGTCACCGCCTCGGGCACGCTCGTAGCCCAGGGCCGCAGCAATGGCGGTACCTTCGAGTGGAACGGATGCGACCTCAAGGGTCGCCGCGTGGCGAGCGGAGTGTATATGGTGCAGACTGCCACTGCCGACGGCAGCAAGGGCACCGTGTGCAAGATAGCCATCGTAAACTGAGGTGTCTATGCCGCCGAGCAACCATCCTTCTGAACGACTGGAGTGGCTGAGCCTGATGCGCGGGCTGAGCATCGTGCTGGTGGTGATGTTTCATGTGCAACTGGTCGACATGGCCACCGGCGCGAACCATAGCCTCTGCACCACCCTGCCCACCATTTTCACTCCCATACGCATGCCCTTCTTCATCTTCACCTCGGGCGGGCTGCTCTACCTGAGCCGCATACGCCGCGAGTGGACCACCCGGGCACTCTATGCCGACAAGCTGCGGCGCATAGCCATCCCCTTTGTCTTCTTCGTCACCTTCTACTATCTGTTCAAGCTCCTGGCTGGCGCCTGGGCCAAGACCCCCGTGCCCCTGTCGCTCTCCTACTATGCCGAGTGCTTCTACCGGTTTACAGGGCATCCCTCGGCCCATCTGTGGTTTCTCGCCACGCTGCTCATGCTCATGGCGCTCTATCCCCTCTTTGTGGCGGTATGCCGCAACCATACCGCCTCGGTGGCGATGCTGCTCTTCAGCGTGGGCATCTATCATGCCGACTTGGAGAACGTGCTGCCCGACGTGTTCTACATCAATCACCTGCACCGCTATCTGGTCTATTTCTACTTCGGCATTTTCTTCTTCAGATACCGTCTCTACCGTTTCACCGACAGTCCGCTGGTTGCCGTGGCGGCCGTAGCGGTCTATACTGCGTCCTACTGCGTCGTGGGCGGACTCGCCACATCCATTTCAGGCATCGTCATGTGCGTGGCTGTGGGGCAGAGCGTGGCGCGCCGTCTGCCGGGCCTCTTCGGCAGTTTCCGCGACTATATCTACCAGATTTATCTCATGTCGATGTTTTTCCAAGCCTTTGTCGAACTGGTGCTGTGGAAGCGTCTCTTCTACGACGAGCGTCTTTTCCTGGTCTTCTATGCCCTCAATATCCTTGCAGGCATCTATCTGCCCACCCTCGTGGCGCGGTTGGCACAGCGACAGCCTTACCGCCTCGTGCGCCTGTGCTTGGGCATCAAGGCGTAAGTGGCGTTCGGTCTACCACCTGTATAATGGAAATGCGCCAGAACAGCCCTTATGAGCTATTCTGGCGCATCTTTTGTCTCCCAGCGTGACTTGCTGCATCAGCTCAGCGAGAGCATCTTCTCGATGGGCTTGACGGCGTCGCGCGCGATGGCTGGGTCTATCTCTACAGTAGGCCATCCATAGCGCAGAGAGTTATAGATTTTGAGCAGCGTATTCTTCTTCATGTATTCGCACTCGTTGCAACTGCAGCCCACACCCTCGCTCATCTCGGGCGGAACGGGATAGAAGCGCTTGTCGGGACAGGTGCGCTCGAGCTCGTGCAGAATGCCAGCCTCGGTGGCCACGATAAACTCCTGCTTGTCGCTCTGCTGGGCGTAGGTGAGCATGGTGGCTGTGCTGCCCTTGACATCGGCTACAGCCAGCACTGGAGCCTTGCACTCGAGGTGGGCCATAACCACGGCGTCGGGGTGCTCGGCCTTGAGGCGCACGATGGCGTCGACAGAGAACTTCTCATGCACGTGGCAGCCGCCGTTCCAGAGCAGCATCTGGCGACCGGTGACGCTGTTGATATAGTTGCCCAGATTGTAGTCGGGGCCGAAGATAATCTTTTCGTCCTTGGGGAAGGCGTCTATCACCTTCTTGGCATTGCCGCTGGTCACCACACAGTCGGTGAGCGCCTTGACGGCAGCCGTGGTGTTGACATACGACACCACCTTATAGCCCGGATGCTCGTCCTTGAACTTCTTCAGGTCTTCTGCCTTGCAACTGTCGGCGAGCGAGCAGCCAGCCGTGAGGTCGGGGCATATCACTGTCTTTTCGGGCGAGAGCAGTTTGCAAGTTTCTGCCATAAAGTGTACGCCACACATCACCATCACCTTGGCATCGGTCTCTGCCGCCTTGCGCGCCAGAGCCAACGAGTCGCCCACAAAGTCGGCTAT
>ERZ1032250.189-NODE-189-length-10726-cov-6.100084_pt1 | contig 10726 bp, 8 predicted proteins | sample MGYA00516698_ERZ1032250 | MGnify/ENA primary metagenome ERZ1032250 (study PRJEB33719, sample SAMN04261350) | wastewater metagenome | biome: periurban shantytown; feature: human; material: feces | host: Homo sapiens | place: Peru: Lima | collected 2012-01-15 ...
CGATATTTCCGGTACGGAATAAACAGAACAAATACAAGGGGGCAGCAATCAGGTTCGTACTTTTTGCTGCGCCCTCTTTTTATTGCAAAAAGGTGGACAAGCGTATGAGAGAGATCAAAGCAGAAGTGGTCACCGCAGCGGTGCGGCAGCTGTGCATCACGGCCAATAAAGTGCTGCCGGAGGATCTGGTACAGTGTATCGGTTGTGCCCGCCAGACGGAGCCGAATTCGACGGCCAAGAGCATTCTCGGTGATTTAGAGAACAATTTGGCAGCAGCCAAAGAACTGGATCTGCCCATTTGTCAGGATACCGGTATGGCCGTTGTGTTTGCAGAAATTGGGCAGGATGTGCACATTGACGGCGACTTTGAGGCGGCGGTGCACGCCGGCGTATCTGCCGGCTATACGGACGGCCTGCTGCGCAAGAGCGTAGTGCGAGACCCGTTCTTTGACCGGGTAAATACCGGCGACAATACGCCTGCCGTGATCCACACCCGCCTGGTGCCCGGGGATCGGGTACGGCTGACAGTAGCACCTAAGGGCTTTGGCAGTGAGAATATGAGTGCTCTGCGTATGTTTACCCCTGCCGCCACACGGCAGGACCTGGTGGATTACATTGTGGGCGCTGTGCAAAAGGCCGGCTCCAATCCCTGCCCGCCGGTGGTGATCGGCGTTGGAATCGGCGGCGATTTTGAAAAGTGCGCCCTGCTGGCAAAGGAGGCGCTGTGTCGCCCGCTGTCCCGTCGCAATCCAAACCCGGACTATGCGGCTCTGGAGCAGGAGCTGCTGGAGAAGATTAACGCACTGGACATCGGGCCTCAGGGATTTGGCGGCCAAACCACAGCGCTGGGTGTAAATATTGAGACCTACGCCACCCACATTGCCGGGCTGCCGGTGGCGGTGAATGTAGGCTGCCATGTGACCCGGCACGCAACAAAGGAACTTTGATTTTATGGAATTACAAATGACTGCCCCCTGTCTACTGGGCCTGGAGGGCTTGGTGGCAGAGGAATTAAGACAAATGGACGCCCGGGAGGTGACCGCCGAAAACGGCCGGGTGTTCTTTAATGGCGACCAGGCCATGCTGGCTCGTGCCAATATCAACAGCCGCTTTGCGGAGCGAATTCTGATTGTACTGGATCGCTTTACGGCGGTGACTTTTGAAGAACTGTTCCAGGCGGTACGGCGATTGCCCTGGAGCGAGTTTATCGGCAGTACAGACACATTTCCGGTGAAAGGGTACTCTATTTCCTCCACCCTGCACAGTGTGCCGGACTGCCAAAAAATCATCAAAAAAGCTGTGGTAGAGAGCCTAAAAGAGGACTACCACATCAACTGGTTTGACGAGACCGGCCCGGTGCACCAAATTCAGTTCTCCATACTGAAAGACCAGGTGACCATTATGCTGGACACCACCGGCACCGGCCTGCACAAGCGGGGCTACCGGCCGGAGAGCAATGCCGCTCCCATTCGGGAGACTTTGGCGGCGGCGTTGTGCAGCCTGTCCCGCCTGCGGCATTACCACACTTTGTATGATCCTTTTTGCGGCAGCGGCACGATTCTTATTGAAGGTGCCATGCTGGCAGCCAATGTGGCGCCGGGGATCAACCGTAATTTTGCCTGCGATCGCTGGGGCTTCGTGCCGGAGGCGGCCTGGAAGCAGGAGCGCGCCCGTGCCCATGAGAGCATTAAGACAGACATTGATTTCCAGGCGTTCGGGTCTGATCTGGACCCTCACGCCATTGAACTGACTGCCATCAATGCCAAGCGGGCCAGGGTGGGGCAGTACCTGCACCTGGACACGGCGGATATTGCCGATTTTAACCCCCAAACGGAGCGGGGCACCTTGGTGACCAACCCGCCCTACGGCGAGCGTATGCTGGATATTCGAGAGGCGGAGCGGCTCTATCGCATAATGGGCGAGAAGTTCAGCCCTCGCAAGGGCTGGAGCTACGGCGTCATTTCGCCGGATGAACAGTTTGAAAAGTGCTTTGGCCGCAAGGCGGACAAGCGGCGCAAGCTGTATAACGGTATGATCAAATGCCAATTTTATATGTACTTTAAGTAAAGGGTGATAGGATGAATTACAAAGAGAAATACCGGCAGTGGCTTACCTTTGCCGACCCGGACACCAAGGCGGAATTGGAAAGCCTGACGGACGAAAAAGAGATCGAGGATCGGTTCTATAAGGATCTGGCCTTTGGCACCGGCGGCCTGCGGGGCATTATGGGCGCCGGGTCTAACCGGATGAACCGCTACACCGTAGGTAAGGCCACCCTGGGCCTTGCCAATTATTTGAAATCCACCGGTAAGGCGGACTTGAAAGTGGCTATCGCTTACGACTCCCGCAACAACTCGGCAGATTTTGCCAAGACGGCGGCGGGCATTTTCGCAAACTGCGGCTTGCAGGTGTATCTGTACGACCGGCTGGTGCCGGTGCCGGTGCTGTCCTTTACCACCCGGTATTTGCACTGTGACGCAGGGGTGATGATCACCGCCTCCCACAATCCCAAGGAATATAACGGCTACAAGGTGTATGACGCCAAGGGCTGCCAGCTGTGCACCGCAGACGCGGCAGCAGCTCTGGGTTACATTAACGCAGTAGACGATTACAATGCCATTCCCTTTTGCAACGACCATGCAAATATTCACCCGGTAGGGGACAGGGAATTGGATGCCTTTATCGCTGCTGTGGAGCAACAGAGTCTATATACGCAGCCGTCGGATTTGAAGATCGTTTATACCCCACTCCACGGCACCGGCAATGTGCCTGTGCGACGGGTTCTGCGGAATATGCATGTATCTGTGGTCAAGTCCCAGGAACTGCCGGACGGCAATTTTTCTACCGTGCGCAGTCCCAACCCGGAGGAAAAGGACGCCCTGACTTTGGCTATCGCTCAAGCAAAGGCAGAGAGAGCAGATTTGGTGCTGGGCACTGACCCGGACTGTGACCGTGTGGGCATTGCGGTGCGTGACGGCGACGATTATGTGCTGTTTACCGGCAACCAGACCGGCGCGCTGCTGGTGCAGTTTGTACTGACCATGAAGAAAGCGCAGCTGAACGAAAAATCTACGCTGGTCAAGACCATTGTGACCAGTGATCTGGGCGCTAATATCGGTCGCAGCTTTGGTTTGCAGATTGAGGAGACCCTCACCGGGTTTAAGTATATCGGCGACAAGATCAATACTTACGAGCAGACCGGGGACAAGGAATTTGTCATCGGCTATGAGGAGAGCTACGGCTACCTGGTTGGTACCCACGCTCGTGATAAGGACGCGGTGGTGTCCGCTATGCTCATTTGCCAAATGGCCGCCTGGTATAAAAATCAGGGCAAGACTTTGGTGGACGCGCTGCATGCTGTTTATGAGAAATACGGCTACTATTTGGACGCGCTGGACAGCTTTGTGCTGAAGGGCAAGGACGGCGCCGAAAAGATCGGGGCGCTGATGCAGACTTTCCGCGCCGGCGGGGATCAAATGTTTGCCGATGTGGAGCAGGTACAGGATTTTGCCAAGGGGATCGGTGATCTGCCTAAGGAAAATGTGCTGAAATTCCTGTTTACCGACGGCTCCTGGTTGGCGGTTCGTCCCTCCGGCACGGAGCCGAAGATCAAGGTGTACTACTCCATTGTGGATCCGGATAAAGCAGCCGCACACAGCCGCCTAGCCGCCTTGCAGGCACAGATCAAAGAGATGATCGGAGAATGAATATGACAGCGAAGAAAGAGGCCGTACAGGCGTATATAGACCGGGTGCTGGCGCCAAAGATCCAAGGCGACGGCGGCTGGGTAGAATTTGTATCTTTAGAGGGTGACCGTTTGACCCTGCGCTTTCGTGGCGAGTGCTCCAAGTGCCTGATCCTTCACCGGTGCGTGGCATGGATTGAAGAGCAGCTGAAGGCGGATCTGCATTTGCAGCTGACGGTGGAACCGGTGCGGAAGAAACCCTATTTTCAGGATCGTTAAGGAGGTGCAGGTATGGCACATATTAAAGTGGAACGGCGCTCTATGCGCCCGGAGGAATGGACGGACCTGCGCTTTTGTTGGCTGAAACGCTATATTTACAGCGAAAAGTGGGAGATCCAAAACCTGATGATTCGGGACGCCCGCCAGGTGGCGGAAATGGAATTCCAGTTCTATCCCGGTGAGCCACGGCCCTTAAAGCGGGGGGATATGTATTTCACCCCGGACGGTACCGCCTTTATGACGGCGGATGTGCAGGTGCCAAAGCACTTGCAGGGACAGGAACTTTGGTTCTCTCTGAAAACAGCGGCAGAAATTTGTGTGAAGGTCAACGGCCGCTATGTTGGCGGCGTGGATCCAAACCGGGAGCGTATGCTGCTGTCGCCCTATGCGGATACCAGGGAGACCCTGCATTTTGAGATGATGGGTTATAACCGCTCCAAGCCGGATGATGAGCGTAACCCGGAGAGCCTGTCTGTTCGCGGTTGCCGCCAAATCTTTGAGGGCGCGTATCTGTGCACTGTGGATCATGCCGTTCAGGATTTGGTCTATGACTTTGAGCTGCTGCTGGATATTGCCGGCAGCGACCTGTTTAATGAAGATTACCGTTCGTTCCTGAACCGGGAGCTGAACAATGCCATGAACTGCCTGGACTTTACCGATGATGGTGTGACCGGTGTGGCCGCGTGCCAGGCGTATCTTAACGATGTGGTCTTTGCTAACGATACTTACAAAGGCGCCGGGGATGTGGCGCTGATCGCGCACAGTCACCTGGATATTGCCTACTACTGGCGGCGGATTCATGCGGTGCAGAAGAACTTGCGCACGGTGCTCATCCAGCTGCGGCTGATGGACCGCTACCCGGACTTTAAGTACACCCACACCCAGCCCTATGTGTATGAAACACTGGAGAAGTATTACCCGGATGTGTTTGCCGAATTGCAGGAGAAGGTGGCCCGGGGGCAATTCGAGCCGGTGGGGGCTATGTATGTGGAGCCGGACTGCAATATCCCGTCGGCAGAGAGTCTCATTCGTCAGTGCCTTTACGGCCAGCAGACCTATCAGCGTATGTTTGGCAAGCGTGTGAATAATGCTTGGCTGCCGGATGTGTTCGGCAACAGCTGGATTCTGCCGCAGATTTTGAAAAAATGCGGTGTGGACTACTTTGTCAGCAACAAAATGTCCACCTGGAATGATACCAATCGCTTCCCCCACAACAACTTTATTTGGCGGGGCATTGACGGCAGCAGCGTACTGGCTTGCGTGCCGCCCACCCACTTTATCACCTGGAACGCACCCTCCCAAATTCAGGCCAACTGGGAGGCGTATATTGATAAGGACACCGGCGGCCAGACGATGAATATGTTTGGCTACGGTGACGGCGGCTCCGGCTGCACGGAAGAGATGATCGAGCTGATGCATCGGTTCTCCAAGGTGTCCGTACTGCCCAAGTGCACCCACATGGGCGGCGCCGAATTCCTGGAAAAGAATTTGAAGGACAACAAGAACTTGGAGACCTGGGACGGCGAGCTGTACCTGGAAATGCACCGGGGCACCTTTACCACCAAGAGCGACTTAAAGCGCGCCAATCGGCGGCTGGAAAATAAGTTCCGCTTGGCGGAGATGCTCACTGTGCTGCGTGGCGAAAATCGCACACCGGAGATCACGGCACTTTATAAGAAGCTGCTGATCAACCAATTCCATGATATTTTGCCCGGCTCCCATATTCACCCGGTGTTTCAGGACGCCATGGCGGATTATCGAGAGATTGAGAAGGCGTTGGACGCCATGATCGGCACCGGCAACCGCTATTTTAACCCCCTGAACTTTACTTATGATGCCCTGACTTTTGTGGAAAACAAACAGGGTACCGCCACCCGTATGGGCAAGCGAGGCAACTGGCTGTTGCCCAATTTGGCACCCCTGGGCAGCGGCACCCTGCGCAAGAGCGCCTATCGCGGCGACTGGCTGCAAGTGGACGGCAATCGGGTGGAGACGCCGTTCTATACCGTTCGTCTGAATGAGGACGGCTCCGTTGCAAGCCTGTATGACAAGAAAATGCAGCGGGAGTGGACAGACGGCGCCTTTAATAAACTGACTCTTTATGAGGATAAACCCGGCAACTATGACGCATGGGACATTCTGCCGAATTACAGAGACAAGCAAGTGCCCCTGACCGTGGCGCAGCCGCTGACTTTGATCGAGCAGGACAGCGAGAGCGTCACTTTTAAGACCGTGCTGCAAACAGATAAATCCACCTGGACCCAGTACCTGCGGCTGTTCCGCAGAGACGGCGCCATCGAGGTGGAAAATCAGGTGGACTGGCAGGAGAAACATGTGCTGGCCAAAGTGCTGTTTGACTGCAATGTGCTGGCACGGCAGGCGCTGTGCGATACCTCCGCCGGTTATATTGCCAGGGACACCCACCGCAATACCACTTGGCAGCAGGCTCGCTTTGAGTGTTGCCACCACAAGTGGTGCGATCTCAGCGAGACGGACGGCGGCGTCGCTATCCTGAACGACGGGAAGTACGGCGTAGGCTTTTTGGAAAATCAGATCAGTCTGTCCCTGCTGCGTTCTCCCATTCGTCCGGATGTAACGGCGGATATGGGTCATCACAGTTTTTGCTACCGCATTGTGCCTCATGCCGGCGATCCGGTACAGGCGGGGGTTAACCGCCGAGCACTGCAATTCAACCAGCCGCCCATCAAGAGCGATGTGGCCTACAACGGCACGGACTTTGCGCCGCTTTATTTACAGGCCATGAAGTTTTCTGAGGATGGGAAGCGCATTGTGGTGCGCTTGAGCGAGCAGGACGGCCGCCGTGGCACCCTGCGTCTGCCCCGCAAGGTACAGGTGCTGAATATGCTGGAAGATGTGGAGCGGGAGACGGATTCCGTTGACTACACGCCCTTTGAAATTTTGACCCTGGGGTGGCCGGTAGAATGAGCGGCTGGCAAATTGCACTGATCGTTGCCGCCGTGCTGTTGCTTGGCCTGGTGCTGCTGCCGGCATTTAACCGCTGGCAGGTGCGGCGCATGCCTGCGGATCAGCAAATTCTACTGATTATGAAGCAAGCCAAGGGGCTGCATTACATTCGCAATGTATCCGGCGGCAAACAGGGATTTCTCTACTATGTAAAGAACAAGCGCAAAATTCTGGTTTATCCTTGGGTGCGCCGGGGTCGTGTGCGGGTCATTACCAAGAAAGACCCCTTTGACCGCTGGGACTACCCGGAGGAGCAGGCACCCTTGACCCGGGAGGAGCGGGCGCAGGCGCGGCAGGTGCTGGCAGACTATGCTCGGCGCTCAAATCAGCGGATCGTTTGGAATGACAAAACGGAACAGTAAAAAACTAAAGCCCAGCCAAATCAGCGTAAAGGGCAGGCAGATTTGGCCCCATAAATTCAGTGGCACCCGGCTGTAATCCCAAACGCCCATGCCCAGCGCACAGTTGAAAATTAGGCCAAATACCAGTTCTACCCCGGTGATGATTCCGGCACCCATTAGGCACTTGAGCGCCAGCCGCAAATCCGGTTGCGTGCGCTCCAGGCAGTAAAAGGCTGCTAAGATGATTCCACCGGCAAAGAACATGGAGTAATGTGTGCGGCCCCGGTATACCAACTCTATGGTGCAGTAGGCGGCGCCGCCGAACAGAAAGCGAAAAAGATAAAAGAAAAAATCAGTCATACCGTTAGCATACCCCTAAGGCAGGTGATTATTTGCAACTGGATAGAGAAGCCCGGCAGCTTTTAGATCTGCTGGAACAGGCAGGCTACCGCGCCTATGCGGTGGGCGGCTGCGTGCGGGACGCCTGTATGGGTCGGGCGTATGCGGATATTGATCTGTGCACCTCTGCACTGCCCCGGCAGACGGAGGCGGTGCTGGCAGCGTCCGGCATACAGTATATTGAGACCGGCTTACAGCACGGTACGGTCACCGCTGTTCTAAACGGCAAGACTTATGAGATTACCACCTTTCGTACCGACGGCAGCTATACGGACAGCCGTCACCCGGACGGGGTGACCTTTGTGCCGGAGGTGGAGACGGATCTGGCGCGCCGGGATTTTACCGTCAATGCCATGGCTTACCACCCGGCGAGAGGATTGGTAGATCCCTTTGGCGGCCAGGCGGATATGAAAGCCAAGTGCCTGCGGTGCGTGGGAGAGCCACGCCTGCGGTTTACCGAGGACGCTCTGCGTATTCTCCGCGCCCTGCGCTTTGCTGCCGTTCTGGGCTTTACCTTGGAGGAAGAAATGGCAAAGGCTGCTTTTGAACTGAAAGAGCGACTCCACCTGGTGTCCGCCGAGCGGATCTATGTGGAGCTGAAAAAGTTGCTGCTTGGCGACTGGGCCTTTGATGTGCTGGTAGAATACAAAGAGATTATCGGTGTGGTGGTGCCGGAGTTGGTACCCGCCTTTGATTGCCCCCAGCAAAATCCATGGCATGTATACGATGTGTTTACCCACATTGCCAGGTCTGTGGAGGCGGCGCCTAAGGACGCGGACTTGCGGTTGGTCATGCTCTTTCACGACACCGGCAAACCGGCGTGCAAGACGACGGACGAAGAAGGCATTGACCACTTTTACGGTCATCCGACTGTCAGCGAACAGCTGGCAAAAGCGGCGCTGGAACGGTTGAAAGCAAGTCGAGCCAGTATGCAGCGTATTTTGCCTCTAATCCGTTACCACGACGGTCATATTTTAACGGACGAAAAGAGTATCAAGCGTTGGCTGAACCGGCTGGGCCAGGCGGGCACGCTGGATTTGATTGACGTTAAGACGGCGGACCTGGCGGCGCAGAATTTGGCCCGTACCCAGCCGGAGATTGAGGAACTGTACCGTACCAAGGCGCTGCTGCGGCAGATCTTGGAACGGGGCGACGCTTTCGCTCTCCGGGATCTAGCCATCGGCGGCAAGGAACTGCTGGCCCTGGGGTACCGTGGCAAGGCCATCGGCGGAGCGCTGGATGCGCTGCTTTCCGGGGTAATTGCCGGAGAAGCGGAGAATGACCGGGCGGCACTGTTGCATTATTTGGCGGCGCTGAACTTGCCCAAATCAGAATAATTCTTAATAATAAAGTGGACAAACCCTTTGCAAAATTTGGCGCAATTTTGGGGTTTGTCCGCTTTTTTTATTGCCCGGATATGACAAATTCGGCCTGCCTTGCCGGCTATACTGGGAGCAAGGGGGCGAGGGCGTGCAAGTGGTGTATGTGGATGTGTTGCTGGTGGTCAATTTCTTTATGACCCTTCTGCTATTGCTGCTGACGGCAGCGCTGACCAAGCAGCCTCGGCGAACCGGTCGATTGTGCATAGCCGCGATGCTGGGGGCGGCGTATAGCCTGATCTTGTTGGCGCCGAAGCTGCCCACCTGGGTAGTGGTGCTCTCTAAAATCGCCGTTGCGCTGGTACTTGTACTGGCAGCCTTTGGCTTTGGATCCGTTAAGAAGTACCTGCGGTGCTTGTTGTGCTTCCTTGCTGCCAATTTTGTCCTGTTGGGCTTCATTGTAGGGGTGTGGTTGCTGTTTCGTCCTCGGCGTATTGTGGTCAAGAACAGCGCCGTCTATTTTGATCTGCCCGCCCGCACGCTGTTGTTGCTGGCACTGGCGGCGTATGTGCTGGCGCTGCTGATCCTGCGGCTGTATGAGAAGCACGCCGGGCGGCGTGCGCTCTTAGAGTTGACCGTAGATACCGGGGCGCGCCAAGTGCGTTGCTTTGCTCTGGCAGACAGCGGTAACCGGCTGCGAGAGCCATTCTCCGGCGCACCGGTGATCGTGGCTCGTCGCAGTTTGTTTCCGGATATGGAAACGCCTCGGGTGATCCCGTACCAAACGGTGGGTGGAGAGGGTATGCTCACTGCTTTTCGTCCCCATCGGGTAACGGTACATAGCGGCAAGCGGCGTGGCACAGTGGGGGAGGTGTATGTGGCACTAAGTGAGCATATCCAAAATGAGGACTACCAAGCGGTGGTCGATCCAAAGATTTTTTCCTGGGAGTGACAAGCATGTTTGCAAGAATTATGGACTGGGTGCGGCGACTGTTTCGCCGAGAGTGCCATTATATTAATGGGCCGGAGACTCTGCCGCCTCCCTTGACCCGCGAGGAAGAAGAAACGGTGATGAATGAACTGCGGGCTGGGGACAACACCCATCGGGAGCTTTTGGTGGTGCGCAATCTGCGGCTGGTGGTGTACATTGCCAAGAAGTTTGACAGCTGCCAAACCGCCACGGAGGATTTGGTGAGTATCGGCACCATTGGGCTGATGAAAGCGGTGCGCACCTTTGATCCCAATAAAAATATTAAACTGGCCACTTACGCCTCTCGCTGCATTGAAAATGAAATTCTCATGCACCTGCGCAAGGTGTCCAATATGAAAACGGAAATGAGCTTTGATGAACCCCTTTCTGTGGACTGGGACGGGAATGAATTGACCCTAAGCGATGTGCTGGGTACAGAGCCGGACGCGGTGTCGGAGCTGCTGGAGGACGACGACGAAAAGCGGCTGCTGCGGGGGATCGTTCGGCGCTTGCCGGAGAAAGAGCGGCAGCTGATGGTGCAGCGATTCGGTTTGTTTGGCGCCCGGGTACATACGCAAAAGCAGTTGGCGGATCAAATGGGCATTTCTCAGTCTTATATTTCTCGGCTGGAAAAGCGCATTTTATCAAAGATCCGCAAGGAAATGCTGCGGGAATGTGCCAAATCTTAGTTGACAAACGGCTGCGTTTGTGGTACTCTATCTTACGCAGTCGGTGCTGATTGTGATGA
>ERZ1032250.197-NODE-197-length-10615-cov-4.660322_pt1 | contig 10615 bp, 10 predicted proteins | sample MGYA00516698_ERZ1032250 | MGnify/ENA primary metagenome ERZ1032250 (study PRJEB33719, sample SAMN04261350) | wastewater metagenome | biome: periurban shantytown; feature: human; material: feces | host: Homo sapiens | place: Peru: Lima | collected 2012-01-15 ...
GCTAAGTGCGCGCCGAAACGAAGTACGCGCGCACATAGCGACGCAAACCACGGATTTTCCGTTCCTAAGTGCGCGCACTTGTCGTTTCGGCGCGCACTTAGCGACGCAGAGACATCAATGGGGGTGCGATTCCCCAGGGAACCATCACTCTGACCCCGCCGATGGCCGGTCACTGCTGGTTGGCGAGCCGCTCGGCCTCGTCGGCTTGGATGTCGGAGTCGATCACGGCCTGCAGGTCGCCGTCGAGCACGGCGTCGAGGTTGTACGCCTTGTAGTTGGTGCGGTGGTCGACGATGCGGTTCTCCGGGAAGTTGTAGGTGCGGATGCGCTCGGAACGGTCGAGCGAACGCACCTGCGAGTGGCGCATATCGGCGGCCTCGGCGGCCTCCTGCTCATGCTTCATGGCGAGCAGGCGCGATTTCAGGACCCGCAACGCGGCGGCGCGGTTCTGGATCTGCGACTTCTCATCCTGCATGCTCACCACGATGCCAGTGGGGATGTGCGTCATGCGCACGGCGGAGTACGTGGTGTTCACGGACTGTCCGCCGGGACCGGAGCTCATGAAGATGTCGATTTTCAGGTCCTTCGGATCGATCTCGATCTCGTCGTCGTCCTCGTCGGCCTCGGGGAACACGATTACACCGGCCGCGGAGGTCTGGATGCGGCCCTGCGATTCGGTGACGGGGATGCGCTGCACGCGGTGCACGCCGCCCTCGTATTTCAGGCTCGCCCACACACCGTCCTCCGGCGCGGGCGTGCCCTTGGCGCGAATGGCGATCTGCACGTCCTTGACGCCGCCGAGCTCGGTGGTGTTCTCGGACTGCACGGTGACGGCCCAGCCGCGCTTCTCAGCGTATCGCAGATACATGCGCAGCAGGTCGCCGGCGAACAGCGCCGCCTCCTCGCCGCCCGTACCGGCCTTGATCTCCATGATGACGTCCCGGGCGTCATCGGGGTCGCGCGGGATCAGCGCGTTCCGCAGCTTCTCCTCGGCCGCCGGCAGCTCGGCTTCGAGCCGCTTGGCCTCATCGGCGAATTCGGGATCCTCCCCCGCCATCTCGCGCGCGGCCTCAAGGTCGTCGCGCACGGCCGTGTATGACTGATACGCGGATACAATCGCGCCGAGTTCGGCATGACGACGACCCAGCTTGCGCATCTTGTCGGGGTTCGTCACCACCTCGGGGCTCGCCATCTGCTGTTCGATGGATTGGTATTCCTCCAACGCGGTCTGTGCCGCGGGGAACTGCTCGACTGCCATGTCTGGCTTGTCCTTCCGGATAGTAACAACGGTCGGCACCGCGTCATCATCGCTGTCGCGACGCCATTACAGATACAAAAACGCCAGTCCCCCGAGCGGGTGCGCCGAAGCGCGCCCAACCCGTGCGGGACTGGCGTCAGATACGCTACTTGGTCTTCTTGCCGTAACGCTTCTCGAAGCGAGCGACGCGGCCACCGGTGTCCAGAATCTTCTGCTTGCCGGTGTAGAAGGGGTGGCACTTCGAGCACACGTCGACCGTCATGTGGTCGCCCTTGTAGGTGGAACGAGTGACGAAGGTGTTGCCGCATGAGCACAGGACTTCAACGGCATGATAATCAGGATGGATACCCTGCTGCATGGTTTTGTCTCCTAGGGGATTCGGGGGACCCGGGTCGCCGCGCCCCGATGGCTGGCGTGAACCGGAACCTACGGAAGTATACGCCGAGGCATGGATTTCAGTGGGGCCGCAGGGGCTTGAACCCTGGACCGGCGGATTATGAGTCCGATGCTCTAACCGACTGAGCTACAGCCCCACGTTGGCGAATAGGCCAACCGTACTATTGTATAGCAGACCATCGGACTTGCGACACCCTCCCAGCCGCCCATCGTCTGCCACGGCTATCATGTCGGCAGGGCCGGCAATCGGGCCGGGACACGCGGAAAGGAACGCACATGCGCATTGCGGTACCGCTGCCCGGCACGATGTGGGCGTTCGACGTCATCTCCATCATCCAGATCTTCGACGACGATTCCGTCATGTACGGCTCGTCCGACCGTCCGGTCATCGACTTCATCGCGAATGCAAGCTCCAAGGCACTCGACCACGGCATGTCCATCGCCACCACCGCGCTGCGCGACTACCACGAGAAACCTGATCTGATCATCATCCCCGGTTTCGCCAACCCGCATGAGATCGCCACCGACAGGCGCACCGGGGACGCCAAGGCACGGCTGTTCACAGCCGATCCCGCCGACGCGCTCGCCATCCGCGACTGGCTGGTCGCGTCCCACCGCGAGGGCGTGGAGATCGCGGCCATGTGCACGGGCGTGTTCGCGCTGGCATGGACCGGTCTGCTCGACGGCGTGGAATGCACCACGCACCTGCCGTTCCTCGACGATTTGGCCGCGCAGTTTCCCAAGGCGCTGGTGCAGAAGGACCGTCTGCTGACGCACAACGCGAAGCAGCGCATCTGGACGTCCGCCGGCGGCAGCATCTGTCTCGACCTGTGCATCGCGCTACTCGCCGAACATGCCGGGCAGTCCCTGGCGACGGCGGAGGCGAACATGCTGATGATGCATTACCCCCGTTCGGTGGCCACCCGGCGCAGCGACGGCGCTCCATCCGTCTTGCCGCGACCGTCCCGGCAGAGTGACGAGATCATCGCGCTGACCCGCAGGGTCCGCGAGCATCTCAGTTATGACTGGACGCTGACGACGCTTGCACAGACCTCCCACTCCTCCACGCGCTCGTTCCAGCGCCGGTTCAGCGAGGTCATGGGGGTGCCGCCGAGCACCTGACTGCTGACGGAGCGTCTGAACGCCGCCAAGGAACTGCTGGAGCTCACCGATCTGCCGATGCAGCAGATCGCACTGAGAACGGGACTGCGCAACGCGGATTCGCTGCGCAAGCATTTCTCCGCCGCGTTCGGCGTCAGTCCGAGTCGGTATCGTCAGGATTTTCTGCGCACCGAATTGCGTCCGATGGAAAACGTGTGAGCCCGCTGGCCGGCGAAACGAACATGAGGAGTCGGATATCGGCCACATGACGCGGATCTCTCTGTGTTCGTTTTGTTCGGTACTGTGCGCATTCCTCACACTTTTCTTATTGAGAATGATTCGCTGAACCATCGGCGGGGCAAAGTGGCGCGTTCTTACCGATATTTGGCGCGAACCGACCGCATCGGCACCCGGTTTTCCCGCGACCGACGCTTAGACTCGGACTTGAAACATTGTTGTTAACGCCATCATGACAGACGCGGATGTGTGTCATGCCGGCGCGATGAAAGGATACGAACATGTGGCCTATCCTCTTGGCCCTGGTCCCCGCATTCGGCTGGGGTCTTCAGGGCATTGTCATGCAGAAGGTCGGCGGCACCACCGCCAACAAGCAGATGGGCATGGTGCTCACCACGCTGCTGTTCGGTATCGTGGTGCTGATCTTCCACCCGATCAACTGGTCGTGGACGCTGATCGCGGCCGCGGCCATCAACGGCATCCCGTGGAGCATCGCGCAGATACTGCAGATCAAGTCCTTCGACTATCTGGGCGTGGCCCGCGCCATGCCGCTGTCCACTGGCATGCAGCTGGTGTTCACCACCCTGCTCGGCGCGCTGTTCTTCCATGAATGGACGCACGGCTGGCAGTTCGGCTTCGGCATCTGCGCGCTCGTCGTCATCATCGTCGGCGTCGCCTGCACCGCCTTCCAGGAGAAGAGCGAGGACAAGGGTCCGTCGAACCTGAAGCGCGGCCTGCTCATCACCCTGATCTCCTCACTGCTGTATACCAGCTACGCCGCCGCCGGCAAGTTCTTCTCGGTCTCCAGTTGGGACATGCTGTTCCCGCAGGCCGTGTTCATGGTGCTCGGCACGACAATCATCTCCTTCTGCATGAGCGGCAAGGACGCGATGGACCCCGAAATCGGCGTGTTCGGCAAGAAGAGCTGGATGAACATGAGCACCGGCGCCCTGTTCGCTACCGCGAACCTCACCGTGATGCTGTCCAATGAGATGAACGGTCTGGCGGTCGGCTGGACGCTGTCGCAGATGAACGTCATCGTCGCCACGCTGGGCGGCCTGTTCATTCTCAAGGAGAAGAAGACCAAGAAGGAGATGGCGTTCGTCATCGCCGGCATGATTCTCATCGCGCTCGGCGGCATCCTGATCGGCATCACGAAGAACGCATGACCGCCGCCCGCGCATCATCAACCATCAACCATCAACAAGTCAACAAGGGAGTATCAACCATGATCAATGTCGGTTTCATCGGATGCGGCGCCATGGGCCGCGACCACGTGCGTCGGATCACGGACAAGTGCGGCAACGCGCAGGTCGTCGGCGTATACGACACCGTGCTCGGCAACGCGAAGCAGGCCATCGAAGACAACCGCCTCGACGCGACGATCTACGATTCGGCCGATGCACTGATCGACGATCCGAACGTCGACGCCGTCGTCATCGCCAGCCGCAACGACGTGCATCTCGACCCGCTGCTGCACACTATCGCGATCGGCAAGCCGACGTTCACCGAAAAGCCGATGACCATCAACGGCTCCGACAGCTGGAAGGTCGTCGAAGCCGAGGTGGCCAAGGGCCGCAAAACCATTCAGGTCGGTTTCAACTGGCGCTTCGACCCCGGCTACGACGCGATGAAGACCTTCGTCGGCGACGGACAGATCGGCGCCCTGCTGATGGCCGGCATGCGTCACTACAACGCGCAGGCATCCACGAGCTACTACAGCACCGACAACGTCATCAACGACACGCTCATCCACAACTTCGACATGCTGCATTACATGTTCGACGGCGACATCACCAGCGTTGAGATGAAGTTCGCCCGGATGAACACGCTCAACCCGAACGGGGAGTCCTTGCGCGAACCGCAGCTGGCCATCGTCGAGTTCTCCGACGGAGCCCTCGCCACAGCCGAGGCGAACGTCAACTGCCAGTATGGCTACGACATCCAATGCCGCCTGGTCGGCGAGTCCGGCATCATCTCGCTGCCGGATGTCGCCACGCCGGAGGTGCGCAAGGCCGGTCAGATCAGCCACGCGATCTCGTCCGCCTGGTTCGACCGATTCATCGAGGCATACGACCGCGAGTTCGACCGGTTCTTCGCGAATATCGAGGCCGACCGGCAGCCGGGCGGCAAGGAGGCGACCGCATGGGACGGCTATGTGGCGAACGTGGTTGCCGACGCCGCGCTGGACAGCCTGCACCACGGCGGGCGCATCCCCGTGACGCTCAACGAGCAGCCGGCGCTGTACCGGTAATCCGCCGTTTGTTCAACGGCTCAGGCCGCCCACCACGGACGCAGCGGGTACCAGTTGCCCTTCGGCAGCCCCTCCTTGTCGGGCTTGACGGCGAGGAACTGGTGCACCTGGATGCCGTTGAGCTCGAAGTTCAACTCGCACGCGGCCAAATACAGGCCGTACACCTTCGCCCGCTCGTAGCCGACCTGCTTGACGGCGTCGGCCCAGTTGGCCTTGAGATTGGCGTTCCAATGATGCAGCGTCAGCGCGTAATGCTGCCGCAGGTTCTCCTGGTTGACGACCTCGAAGCCGGCGTCGTGCAGCGCCGACTCGATGAACCCGGGCGAGGCGAGGTCGCCGTCGGGGAAGATGTATCGGTCGAGGAACTCGTCCGTTCCGGGCCGGTTGTTCGGCTTGTCCTTGGAGATCGTGATCTGGTGGTTGAGCAGGCGGCCGGTCGGCTTGAGCAGCTTGAACATCTCATCGAAGTAGTGGCGGTAGTTCTTCGCGCCCACATGTTCCATCATGCCCACCGAGGTGATGCCGTCGAAGTCTCGTTCCGGCACTTCGCGGTAGTCCATCACGCGCAGCTCGGCCAGATCCTCCAGCCCTTCGCGCCTGATCCACTCCTGACCGTACTCGATCTGCTCGTGCGACAGCGATACGCCCAGTGCCTTGATGCCGCGCTTGGCTGCGGCGATGACCAGAGCGCCCCAGCCGCATCCGATGTCGAGCATGCGGTCGCCGGGCTTGAGGTCCAGCTTGTCGAGCACCAGGTCGATTTTGTTGCGCTGCGCGTCATCCAGGCTCATGTCGGGCGTGTCGAACACCGCGCACGTGTACGTCATCGACGGTCCGATGAAGTCGGCGTAGAACTCGTTCGACAGGTCATAATGGAAGCTGACGGTCTCGGAGTCGGCCTTTTCGGTGTGCGGGAACAGACCGGACTTGATGCGTTCGAATTTCGAGGGGCCTTCGGACTGCGGCACCTCCACCTTGTGGTAGCCGTGGCTGAGAACGGCCGCCCCCATGCGCGCCAGTTCGAGCGGAGATGGCTTTCGGATGTACGATGCCAGTTCGACGAGCTTGCGCAGCTGCGGATACGGGTCGGCCACGTCCAGTCCTTCGATGTCGAAGTAGCCCAGGATGTATGCGCGGGCCAAACCGATCTCGTTCAGGTTGCTCGCCAACTGATAGATGGCCTTAGGACTGGTGACCCGGACCTGCAGGTCGGCGTCTTCCGGCCCGAACGTCGATCCGTCGAAGGCTTCGATGCACACCGGCGCGTCCTCTTTGAGGACCGCCTGCGCCATTTCACTTACCAACATGGTTTTTCCACTGCCCATGTTTCGCCTCTTTTCCCAACGACTGTGCCTTGCCGGATATGGCAATCACCGTGTCACTGTAGTCCCGCGTCGTCATTTTTCGCGCTGCGAGGAAACAGAAATCGCTCACTATGCATGCATCGGGCAACCACTATGTGACCAGCCACTCTGAAAGCGAACATTTGGCGGATATATATGGACAGCGCGACCGCGCCAGTCGCATTCCGCATGTGAATCGGAATGCGGCCAGCGGGGCCGCGGTTTTCAGGATGATCCCGGACCAGCCGTCATGAGACGGCGTTCATGTACTCCTTCAGGGATTCGCCGATGCCGCCGGACTCGCCAGACGACTTCAACGCGGTGACGTGCCCATCGGTATCGACGTCAAGCACTCCGGAGATTGGGTTGATGGCATTGTAGACGACGTCATATTCGTTGAGTAGCAGCAGGAACTCGGCGGTGCCACTCGCCTTCGCCTCGTTCAGCAGCGTGGTTGACGTCTCGCGTCGAACGATGCCGCTCTTGTCGACGCCGCCCACCTGCGCGACCTCAATGATGTCGCCGACTTTCGCGTCGCCCTTGATGACTTTGGTGACACGCACCCGGGTGACGGTCTCCGGCACGCCCAGCGCGTCCATGTCGATGTCGTCCTCCGTCAGCCCGTATTGCGGGTTCGTTTCAGGCGTTCCGGACGTGAAATCGATCTCGGGATACAGGATGCGCTCGCGCGAGTCGAGCGGGACACCGGTGACCACCAGACCGGCGGCCTTGACGCCCTCTTCGGCGGAAGAGTAGCCGGGATAGTCGGCGGTGATGGACTCGGCGGTCTTCGCCGTGGTCTCTGTCGCGGTCTTCGCCGTATTCTGCGTCGAGTGGCCAGCGGTCGGAGAGCCGACGGAATGCATATGCACGGCGACACCTACCACCAGCGCCGCAACGAGCGCCACGACGGCGAGCGTGCCCTTGATGACGTTTGACTGCTTCATCAGTAACAGCTCCTCACGTAACTCATGTCATATGCCTGAGGCATACGGATATATCTTTCAATCACAGTTCAGCAACGGTATTCATCAGCGGCCAGACCGGTCGGCTGATTGATCCGTCGATTATTTTTTTCATATCAGTCTCCGATGTCCAGCATGCAGTGAATCCGCGCCAACTTCGCCGTTGACAGAGCATTGAGTAAAGAACAGCTGTTTTTATAATAAAAACAGCTATGACCAAGGTAAGTATTTTCAAAGGCCGGCATCGGCATATACTGTGATCTATGATTACTACGTTTACTATTCGCAACGTCGCCAATGAAGACGGTGCCGCGCAGATCAGCGATTTCGGCGCTCACGTGCTCTCCTGGACGCCCGCGGGCGGCCATCCCGCCGTATGGCAGCCCAAGGCCGTCTATCTGGGCGAACCGATCCGCGGAGGCGTGCCCGTGGTACTGCCATGGTTCGCACTCGGTTTCGAGCATGGCGAAATCGCCGGTAAGAAGCCGAAGCACGGGTTCGCCCGCACCACTGTCTGGCATGTGGACGAGGACGCGACCGACGACCGACGCATCCGATACACGCTGTCCGACGCCGACGCGACGCCCGAACTGCTCGCCCAGCTGCATTCCGGGGCCTCCCCGCGGTTCCATGCGGTCTACGACATCGAAGTCGGCAAGGAGCTGACCATGACGCTGACCGTCACCAACGACGGTACCGAGCCGCTGCGCTATGAGACCGCGCTGCACACGCACTTCCATGTCGGCGACCTGACCCAGGTGAGCCTACACGGATTGGAGGGCTCCGACTATCTCGACGCCACGGTCGCCGGGTACCCTCCCCGCGTGCAGCCCGATGAGCCGGTGACCTTCGACGGCACCACGGTCGACCGCATCTACTACTCCACCGACACGTTGCGTCTGGATGACCCGGCATGGGATCGCGTCATCGTCATCGAGGCCCATGGCACGAAGCAGACCGTCACATGGAACCCGGGAACCGCGGCCGACACCGAAATCGGCGACATGCAGCCCGGCGAATGGCGCGATTTCGTAGCCATCGAGGCAGCCGCCTGCCGCGAGTATGCCATCGAGCTCGCTCCCGGCGAATCGCACGCGCTCACGCAGCGCATCAGCGTCGAGAACCGCTGAAAAACCGATTCATTCATACGGCCGCCGCATCTGCCGGCGGCCGTCACCATCTCCGGCGGCAACCGTTCACAGCAGCTGATACAGCGCGGCGCTGGCGTTGGCTATCGCCGTCCACGACGAGCCGGAAGTCATGATGACGAACGCATAGTCGCCCTTGCCGGAATATACGATGCCCGCATCATGCAGGTACGAGTCGCGGAATCCGACCTTGTCGGCAACGGTTCCGTTGCCGCCGATGCCGGCCGGTATGCCGCTGCGGTACTGCTGCCGTTTCATCAGGCCGATCACCATGTCCCGGTCGTCGTCGTTCCAGATCTCGCCCCGATACAGTTTGGTCAGGATCAGCGCCAGATCGGCCGATGTCGTGCGCACGTCCAGATAATGCAATGTCGTGTTCTTCGCGCCGAGCGCGTTCGCCTGCTGCGTTACTTTGTCGTAGCCGGTGCCGTTATCGCGCATCAGCCATGCCTTGGGACATTCGTTGTCGGAATCAACGATCATCGTGGTCAGGCACTGCTGCAGCGTCATGCCGTTGAGCGGCGAATCCCATGTCATCTCGCCTAATTCCACGGCCGTCACCATCGAATGCGCCACGAACAGCTTGTACGTGCTCGCCGATGCGAACACCTGGGAGGAGTCGATGTCGACGAGTGTGCCGGCATTGCTCAGATCGACCACGGAGACGGAATATCTCGCGCCGGAAAACACACCGGCCAGCGCGGCGGATGCCTGGGCAGTCAGGTCGCGTTCGGGCTGGGCCGGAGCCGGCATGGCCGCCTTGAACATGCTCCGAGACGCCGATTGGGAACGAACCCTGCCGAACCCCGACTTGTCGGAGAAACTTTCGTCGGAGGAGCCGTCATCGGCGGCACTGCCGTCGGTGGGGTCGACCGTGGCACCGGATCGGGCCGCACCGGCTGATGAAACGCTGCCGGACGAGCCATCGCCATCGTTCGAGCACCCACGCACGGACAATAGCACCACCATCGTCACCACGGAGAACATCGCGATCAGCACCGTCAGACGGCGGCGCACATACGTCAGCTCACGGGTGGATATTATTCGGCCGCCAAGCGGGTTCGACCGCCGACGAGGGCCGACACGACCGCCGGCATGCGTCACGATGCCGCGCAGGATACGTCCCGTCCTGCGCCGCGGCGGGCGCATATGCTTTGCCATCGCGCACCTCCCCGACTGCTCACATCGACGCCCCCATTGTAACCCCCCGAACGCAGCTAGTCAGGGGCGAGCATCCACACCTTGGTCACCCGTCATGGCACGGCTAAGACAGGTCATATATGACGGCCGGACGTCGGCAGTATCGGCAGGTACGTCAATGCCGCCGAAGCCCGGCCGGTCAATGATTGCTCAGCGACCGCGGCGGAACGGCGCCGCGTTGCGCTTGCCGTGCGACTTGCGGAATCCCGCGGCCTTGCGCGTGGCACGGTTCGGCCCGCTCTGACTCCTGCGGTTCCGCCCGTCACGACGGTTGTCACCGTCGTTGTTGTGCGAGCCGCCCTTGCGGTCCTCGAACGACGTGTCGTGGAAACGCCCGTTGCGACGGTTGCTGCGGCGATCGGCCTCGCGACCGTCAAACGGCGTGTTGAAATCGTCGCCGAAGTCGTTGCCGCGGCGCTTCTTGCCGCCCTTGCGACCCTCAGCGTCACGGTACTGACGCCGGTCGTCAAAACGGCCGTCATCAAAGCCGGAGCGCCCGTATCCGTCGAAACGGTCCCGCTTGGTGGTGTGCTTGCGCTTGCCGTGCGGCTTGCCCTCGCCGATGATCGACATCTGCGATTCGTCCCGATGGTCGAACCGGTATTGGGCGCTCTCGCGGCCCTCCATTTCGGCGCCGTCATGACGATGGCCGTCACGGCGTGCGGACGGACGGGAGAAATCATGCTCGCCGCCACGGGCGCGGGACTTGCGGC
>ERZ1032250.199-NODE-199-length-10609-cov-41.393405_pt1 | contig 10609 bp, 4 predicted proteins | sample MGYA00516698_ERZ1032250 | MGnify/ENA primary metagenome ERZ1032250 (study PRJEB33719, sample SAMN04261350) | wastewater metagenome | biome: periurban shantytown; feature: human; material: feces | host: Homo sapiens | place: Peru: Lima | collected 2012-01-15 ...
CGTGCGCATGCACTGCTTTGGCCGCGGCCACGATTTCCTCGTCGGTGGCGTCCAGCTTGCCGTAACGAATGTTCTCACGCACGTTGCCGGAGAAAATGAACGTGTCCTGCAGCATGACGCCCATCTGCCGGCGCAGGCTTTCCAACGTCACGGAACGCACGTCGTGGCCGTCGATCGTCACCGAGCCTTCAGCGACGTCGTAGAAACGCGACAGCAGGTTGATGATCGTGGTTTTGCCGGCACCCGTAGGACCGACCAGCGCAATCGTCTTGCCTGGCTCGACATGCAGGTCGACCAGGTTCAGGATGTTGCGGCCGTCCGGCTCATAGCGGAAGACGACGTCGTTGAAGTCGACGCGGCCCTCGATCTGCGGCAGATCGACGGCGTCCGGCGCGTTGCGGATCTCCGGCTGCACATCCAGCGTCTCGAAGATGCGCTCGAGATACGCGGAGCAGGTGATCAGCTGGTTGTAGAAGTTTCCGATGCTGATTACCGGGTTCCAGAAGTTGTTCGCGTAGCCGACGAACGCGATCAGCACACCCGTGGTCACGTCCACACCGCCGAAACCGGTGACGCCCACATAATAGATGAACGCGATCGTCATGACGGAAATCGTCTGGATGCCCGGCCACATAAGCGTCTGGATATGCACCGTACGCATCCACGCGGAACGCACAGCGCCCTGCTGTTCCTGGAATGTGCGGAACTGCGTGTCCTCGCGCGCGAACGTCTGGGTGGTCTTCACACCGGCGATCGATTCGTGGATGAACGCGTTGAGATTGCTCTGCTTATTGGATAGCACCTGGTACGCGCGACGCTGGAAATGCTGCAATCCCAGCACCCACGCGATGAGCAGCGGGAACAACGCGAGACTGTACAGCGCGAGACGCCAATCCACGACGAACATGACCACTAGCGTGATGAAGAACGTGAACACGTCGGAAATCACGTTGACCAGACCGGAGCTCAGGGTGTCCGAAAGCGTGTTCACATAGTTGACCACGCGGATGAGGATTTTGCCATGCGGACGCGAGTCGAAATAGCTGAACGGCAACGTCTGAATGTGCGTAAACAGGTCGCGGCGCATGTCTTTAAGCATGAGCTGGCCGACGCGCGTGATTTCCACAGTACGGTAGCGCAAACCGAATTCGTAAATGACGATGAGCACCGCCAGCAGTGCCACCAGCTCGCCAAGCAGCGCAAGGTTTTTCGCCGGAATGACACTGTCGATCATGATTTTCGTCAGATACGGTTCCACGACGTTGATGCAGCCCATTGCCGCCACGACGATGAGGATCCAGACCACGCGGGCCATGTACGGTTTCAGGTAGACGCCGACGCGCGCGAGGTCGCGCATATTGATCTTCTCTTCAAGGTCTTCATCGTCACGGAAGGTGTTGCGTTGTGCCATGATGTTATCCTCCCCCGCGTCTTACGCTTCGAATCCCTGCGAGCGGCCGGCATCCACGCCCAACTGCTTGCTGTAAATCTGCCAATATCGGCCGTGCGAGGCCACCAATTCGTCGTGCGTGCCACGTTCCACAATGCGCCCATGCTCCAGCACGAGAATCAAGTCGGAATCCTTGACCGACGAAATGCGGTGGGCGATTGTGACAATCGTCTTCTTCTCGTCCAAATCGCGCAAGTGCCGCTGAATCTCTGCTTCCGTTTCCATATCGACGGCGCTGGTCGTATCGTCCATAATCAGAATCGACGGATTGTCGGCGAGAGCACGCGCCAAGCTCAGTCGCTGCTTCTGTCCGCCGGACAGGCCGACGCCACGTTCGCCGACGACGGTATCGTAGCCGTCCGGCATGCTGCTGATGAAGCCATCCGCGCCGGCAATGGCGGCCATGCGGCGCACGTACTGTTCGTCGTAACCACGTCGTCTGCGCTGGCCGTCGTACTGACCGTTGTACTCAAGTCGGTTGCTTCGGTCGCCCGCGCCAAAGCTGATGTTGCTGCCGATCGTATCGGAAAACAGGAACGTATCCTGCGCGACGATGCAGACTTGCGATCGCAACGTGGCGAGCGGCCAGTCGCGCGCGTCGATGCCGTCGATGAGCACACGACCGGCGGTTGGGTCGTAGAAACGGGAGATAAGGTTGACGAGAGTCGATTTGCCGGAGCCGGTTTCGCCGAGGATTCCGAGTTTCGCGCCTGCGGGAACGTGGAAGTCGATGTCGCTGAGCACAGGCGTCCCCAGATCGTCGGGGAAGGCGAAGTCGACGTGCTGGAAGTCGATGGTTCCTGCGATTCTAGCCGATTTATTGGCGGCTTGCGCCCCTTGCGTACCGACTCGCGTAGTGCTTTGCGTGGCTTTCCCCGCAAACTCCGGCTTTTCGCGAATACGCGATTCGGCGGTGAGCAGCTTACGGATTTTTATGCATGCCGCGTTGAAACGTTGCCAGTCGTTGGTAAGCCATCCGGATTGGCGGATTGGGCTGTCAAGCATCCACAGGTATGAGTTGAACGCCACAAGGTTGCCAAGAGTCATGTACCCTTTGATGACGAGAAAGCCGCCGAAACCGAGTGTGATAAGTTGCAGCGAAAAGCCGAGACCGTCAAGCCAGGGCATGTATTTGCGGCTGTTGTATGCCTGGGCCATGTTGCGTTGCATATAGTCGTCGTTGCGTTCGTCAAATTTTTCGGTTTCGTACGATTCGCGCACAAACGCTTTGACGACGCGGTTGCCTTCGATGTTTTCCTCGACCATCGAATTCATTTCGGCGAGCGAGTTTCGGATATCGAAGAACAGGGGTCGTGCATGCTTCGACAGACCGCGTGTCAAAATGAACAGTGGTGGCGTGACGCAAGCGAGCGCAAGAGCAAGTCGCCAATCAATCGAAAACATCATGGCGAGCGCGCCGATGAACATGACCACGCAGTCAAGCGCTTGCAGGCTCACCCAGCTCAGTGCGTGGCGGATGGCGTCGGTGTCGGACGTCATGCGGCTCATGACGTCGCCAGTGCGAGTGTGGTTGAAGTAGGTGAAGTCAAGTTCGTGGAGTTTTTCGAATTCGTCGCTGACGAGACGATAGATGGAGTTCTGTCCGAAGCGTTCCATCCACATTTGGCAGCCGTAACGGGAGCCGACACGCACCACGGTGAGCACGAGCATCATGACGCACAGTCGGGTCAGTTCGTCCACATGGCCTTGGGTGATGACGCGGTCCACAATCAGTCCGGACAGCAGCGGGATGATGAGGGCCATGGTGTTGTTCACGCAGAACAGTACGACCGCGCCGGCCACGCGCGGCAGGTCAGGTTTGCAGTACGGCAGGATCCATGCAAGGTTGCCCGCCTGCTGGTTGCGTTTCGGATCGACATACATACGTAGCGTTCCTTCGAATTGTTTGCTTGGGTCTTGGTTGGGTTGTTGTTGGGTTGTGGTGTTGCGGCCATTCGTTGCCGCCACGATTCACGTCCGTCGTGTGTCGAGCGTCCCGTCACCGGCATGCCGCCGCCGGCCGAAACCCCTGTTCGGATTCGCAAACTCGACTTATTTTAAACGAACCGTACGCCGATGCAACAGATGCGTTTTCGGCGTGTCGCAATCATAATAAAATCAACATATATACCGTTACATACCACTGGTTTGCGGGTGCTGCGAAAACCGTCATCGGAGCCTGGCTCGCCGGAATCGGAGCATCGCATCGGAACATCGCACGATAATGGAATCAAGCTCGAACTATCGATACAAGCATCGGCGACGCACGTCGAGGAAAGGACGGCAAGGATGACGGACTTGGAGCGCATCCGCGCGAAGTTCGCTGCGGAATATGGCCTGTCGGAGGACATGCTCAGGAACGCGGAACGTTGGACGGAGACCACGGGCGACCTCGAAGGGGTTCCCGAGAACCTGCTGCCGGGCATTCTGGGAATGCGATTTGGCGCGATCGCCATCGATACGCCGCGTTCCGAACGCTGGAGCACGCCGGAAGACATCGATGTAATCGCCGACCTCGCCTACCTGCCGGATGGCGGGTACGATACGGCCGCGGGAGCGTGCCGCGGCCATTTGCTCGACCTGTATCTGCCGCATGACGCGGTATTGCGCGGTGGGCACACCCTGCCGGTGTACATCGATATCCATGGCGGCGGATTCACTTACGGATACAAGGAGCTGAACCGGAATTTCAACGTGCATCTCGCGGAACAGGGCTTCGCGGTGTTTTCATTGAACTATCGTCCGGCGCCGCAGACCGACTTGCGTGGGCAATTGGCCGATATCCAGGCGGCATTGCGTTGGATCGCAGCCCATATGGCCGATTATCCGGTCAATCCGAACGCGGTGTTCCTCACCGGCGATTCCGCAGGTGGCGCGTTGACGCTACTGACCTTGGCCATTGAAAACAATGCGGAAGCCGCGGCCGCGTTTGGCGTCGACAAGCCGTCCGGCATCCGATTCGCGGGTGCCGCTCCGGTGTGCGGCGCGTACAGTTCGGCGTCGTTGGAGACCATGGGCCGCAAGCTGACGGTCGGGTATGACCCGAACCGCCGTATCGGTCTTGAGCAGATGTTGGGCGTCGATTTCTTTGCGGGGCTCGAAGCCGCCGATCCGAAGTTCCTCACCGCTGAGGGTCTGGCGTTCAACGTCGATCTGCCACCCTTGCTCATCATCACCTGCGGCGACGATTTCCTTGAAGCCGACAATCTGGCGTTGGCCGCCGCCTTGTCGCGCAAAGGCGCCGATTTTGAATTGTTCGACCCGAAGCCGCGCCGCCATGAGACGTTGGGGCATGTGTTCGTCATCGGCATGCCATGGCTTGAGGAAAGCCGGGAATGCCTTGATCGAATCCGCCGCTTCTCATACGAACGCTGTTGAATAACGTGAATGGGGTGAATACTCCTTCGGAGTGCCCGCCCCATTCAATGGCCGTCGATGCCGCGACGCCGTATCAGCGGCGGACCATTTCCTCTTCGATCTGTTCGAGCGACTTGCCCTTGGTCTCAGGCACGAAACGCAGCACGAACGGGATGGACAGCGCGGAGAACACGCCAAAGATGGTGAACGGGCCGCCGACGTTGTTGCCGAACATGGCCAGCAGCATGAGGAAGAACTGGGAGACCACGAAATTGCCCAGCCAGTTGGCAGCGGAACCGAAGGAGCTGCCGATGCCGCGCACGCTCAACGGGAAGATCTCGCCGATGAGCACCCATGCGATAGGACCCCACGACAGCGCGAAGCCGAGGATATAGCAGGCGATCAGCACCATGGTCGGCACGGCCAGCGTGGCCACATCGCCGGTGAAGTTAAGCACGGCCAGCACCGCGAGGGCGATGGTCATCGTCACCGATCCGAAGATCAGCAGCTTCTTGCGGGGGAATTTGTCCATGATAAGCGTGGCCGCGATAGTGGCCACGAAGTTGACCACGCCAATGCCGACCGACACCCAGATGGCATGGTTTTCGGGGAATCCGAAGCCTTTGATGAACACCTGCGGCAGGAAATAGATCACGGAGTTGATGCCGACGAGCTGCTGGAACAGCATGATGCCGATCGCGGCGACGAGCGCAGGACGGGCGATGCGGAACAGCTCGCGGACACCGCCCTTGGTGTTCTGCGCGGCGACGGCCTTGATCTCGTCGAGCTCGAGCTGCACCTGCGTCTGATCGACGTCCTTGCGAATAAGGGTAAGTACTTTGAACGCCTCACGATCCTTGCCTCGACTCACCAGATATCGCGGCGATTCCGGCAGCAGCAGGCCGCCGATCAGCAGCAGGGCCGCCGGCACGAGCGCCGACCCCAGCATCCACCGCCAATCGCGGATGCCGGCGATATTGTGGCCGAGGAAGCCGAGATTGGACGCGTATGCCAGCAGGATGCCGAAAGTGATCATCAGCTGGAATAGCGTGGACAGCGATCCACGACGTTCCTTCGGCGCAAGCTCGGCAAGATATGCCGGAGTCAGCGAGGAGGCCGCGCCGACGGCGAGACCGAGGATGATGCGGGCCACGACCATCATCAGGAATCCCGTGGATCCCGCGCACATGCCCGAACCGAGCAGGAACAGTATCGCCGCCAGAATCAGCAGCTTCTTGCGGCCGAAACGATCGGACAGCGCGCCGATGGACAGGGCTCCCGCGCAGGAACCGATCAACACGGATGATGTGATGAACCCGGTCTGAGCCACGGACAGGCCGAAATCGGATTCGATGAGCGGCGAGGCTCCGGAGATGATGCCGGTGTCGAAGCCGAACAGCATGCCTCCCAGCGCGCCGAACGTGAAGATGAACGCGCTGTTGAGCGGGAAACGTGTGGAAACGCCACGCCCCACCTCCCGCTCGACGGCGTCGATCGTCGCGCCGACCTCATGGATGCCGGCTTCCACCGCACCTTCGGCGTCGTGTACTGGATTGGACGTCTGCACCGCAGTCATGATTCCACCTTCCATTCCCATCGATCCTCATCGATATGAGATGCAGCAATCGCAGCAAACAAAAAAGACCTGGAACGACGTATAGTGACGTCGTTCCAGGTCTTGCCTCGCATTGAGTAGCAACCCTGCCGCGCTTGTATGCTGCGTATATTGCATTCAAGTGTAGGTCATGGCGACATGCGACACTCCGATTTTTTAGAAAACGTTTACCGGTTATTTTTCAGTGCAGGAAAGCGTGAAGCACAGGCCAGCGGCACATGCTTTTCCCTCGTGCGGAGAGCCTCCTCGGATATCCACGAGCAAGCGGACCGAATCAAGCCGTCAAACCATCCACAAGCAAGCCGGCAAAAAGAAAGCCGGCGGAGAGAAGGCCGCCGGCTGAGAGAGAAGAGAGAAGAAGGGTTCAGTTATGGGATTCTTGAAAGAACCTCGCCAACAGCCGTAACCGTTGACATGTTCTATATAACCGCCCGACCCTTGGAGGAACGATGTGTGTTCCTGTCAATTCCCTGAGAATTTCGTAGCGGAAATGTCACGACGGTGCGAATTCGGGGGTTTATCCCACTGAATATCGCCCCAACGGCCTTCCTGCAGCTTGTTCAGCGCGGCAACAGACGATTGCACGGCATCTGCCGACACCGTCATGAAACGCCGCTATACAACACCGCCGCTCAACGACGCCGTGCACTCACACGCAATCGCGCATCTCACTCGGCGAATTTGTCGACGCGGCGATCGTAGGTCAGCAGGCCGTTGAGCTCCTCCTCCACGTCGGAAACCTGCGTATACACGTATCCCGCAAGTCCGCGCGATTCCAGTGCGGCCGCGGAGGCGAGCACGGAACGCACGGCGGCCCGCCAATCGTCGATCGAATCGTATTCACCGTAACCGTAGGCGCGCGACACCGCCGCATGCTCCGGTACGAGCTGCGCCAATCCGCCGAATTCCGAAATCACGAACGCGCGTACGCCGTGCCGTGCGACCGGCAGCACCACGTAATGCGCGGCCCTGCGGCGACGGCGGTGCTTCTTCTCGAATTCGGCCACGTATCCGCGCAACGGACCCTTGTCCGGGTAGATTTCCAGCGGCCGGAAATAGTTGTGCACGCTATGGAAGTCGCCGCAATGCTGGTCGTACCAGCCGCTCGTCGCGTCGATCGGACGGGTCGGATCGAGCGCGTGGATGCGTTCGGCTGCATCGCACGCGTCGAATTGGCCCCAGCCTTCGTTGAACAGCGTCCACGTCACGATGGAGGGGTGCCCGCCGAGCATGTGCACCATCGCGTCGCACGTACGCGACCAGTCGCGCCGGTAGATCGGGTCGTCCGCGCCGAGCGCCGTGAAATGTTTGGCGGTGTCGTCGCGGAATTTGTTCCATGTGGAGCGGATGAGCGTCGGCTTGCGATTCGTGGTCCACGCATTGTATTCGCCGTCCGTGCCGCCGCCGGACACCGCGTCCTGCCAGACGAGCATGCCGAGGCGGTCGCAATGGTAGTACCAGCGGGCCGACTCGATTTTGATGTGCTTGCGCAGCATGTTGAAGCCGGCGTTTTTCATGGCCGTGATGTCATGCGTCAGCGCCTCGTCGTCGGGCGCGGTCATGAGGCCGTCCGGCCAGTAGCCTTGGTCGAGCACGCCTTTGACGAAGAGCGGCTTGCCGTTGAGATGGAAGCGCGCCACCCCCTTCGTATCCGGTTTGATTTCGACGGAACGGAACGCGCAGTAGGAACTTACGACATCCATCGGCTGCGATTGCGCGACCGCCGCATCACCCGCCGTTTCCGCGGGTTTCGCCGACCCGTACCGCAATTCGGCCCGCACGTCATACAGATACGGATCGGCCGGCGACCACAGATGTTCGGCAGCTGTTGCGATTTCCGCACGCACCTTGCGCACGCCCGCCGGCAGCGTCTCATCCGCCACCACCGTGCCGTCCGCAGGGTCGGTGACGACGATGTGCAGTTTCGCGTTCGGCTTGTCGCCGCCGATTTCCGCACGGACGAACAACTTGCCGTCGGATGCCCCCTTGAGTGTCAGCGTGCGCAGGTAGGCTTCCGGCACGATTTCCAGCCAGACGCTTTGCCAAATGCCGCTTTGCGCGGTGTACCAGATGCCTTCGCGCTCGATTTTCTGCTTGCCGCGCAACTGCGTGCCCGAATCGTTCGGATCGTAGACGCACAGCGCGATTTCAAACGCGTCATCAGGGTCGATAAATGCCGAAATATCGACGTCGAACGGCAGGTAGCCGCCGACGTGCGTGCCCGCGAGCTGGCCGTTGACATAGCAGGCGCAGACATAATCGACCGCTTCGAAATGCAGGATGAGGCGATTCGCGTCGCCGATCTGCCGGACCGTTTCCTCTCCGCCGAGCGTGACGGGATGCACGACGGTGCGGTACCACAGCAGGTTGTCGGGGTAAATGGTCTGGTGCACGCCGGACAGCGCGGATTCCGGCGAGAACGGTACGAGGATCTTGCCGTCGAACGTTTGCGGAATGGCGGTTTCCTTGACTGCGCGGACCGCTTCGTCGCGGGTCAGCATCGCCGCCGTTTTGCGCCATTTCGGCGCGGTCTCATCTTCCGGAATGGACGCGATCGCGTAATCCCACCAGCCATTGAGCATGGTGCAGTTGTCGCGTACCATGGTCGGGCGCGGGTGCTCGCCGAGTATGGGGGTACGACCCTCGTCCAGCGTGCGTTCGCCTTCCTCGGCGGGATTGAACGCCTTGTTGCCGGCGCGCGCGGACAGCCATTCATGGTCGATTCGTTCACCCCACGGTGTCCACAACTGCTGCAGCGGCTCACGGGAACGCATTTTCGTAGGCGCGGCCTTCAGTACGCGTTTGATATCCAGCATGGAGAGCCCCTTCCTGCAGCCTTGCATATCTCCGCTCTCATTGTAAATGGCGGTCGCGTTAAATGGCAGATGAATGGCAAGCGATTTTTGCAGGAAAGTGCGCGAATGTGCCGGAAGGCATAGGAAAGCAGAAGAATGGCGATTCAAAAGCCACGCGATATGTCACGATTTGAAAAAGTGCTGTAATTTTCAAATCGTGACACATGTAGGGGGTTGCGTGTTGAAATCAGCCTTCGAGCTTGGCCTTTTCGGCGGCGAGACGGGCGGCCTCGGCTTCGCGGCGGGCCTTCAGCTCGGTATCGAAGCGGGCGAGCTCCTCTTCGACGGCCTCCGGCGGAATCTTCGCGAAGATCGGGTGCGGCTTCGGCACCGAGGTGCCGGCCACGATCGGCTCGGAAGCCCACGGATGCACGGTTTCGCCCAGCTTGTAGTCGCCCGTGATGATCGGGTACGTGAAGCCCGGCTTGTCGAGATCCTCAACCTCTTCCAGATGAGGCAGCGGCGAGAAGACGCCGGTTCCGCCGAGGGCCTCCCACACCTTCTGTGCGGAGTGCGGCAGGAACGGGGCCAGCAGGTGGTTGGCGTCGGACACGGCCTGGGCGGCGGTGTGCAGCACGGTGCCGAGGCGGGCCGGATTGTCCTTGATCTTCCACGGTTCGGTGGCGGAGATGTACTTGTTGATGTCGCCGACCACGCGCATCGCTTCGGACAGCGCGTTCTTCTGGCGGTGGTTTTCGATGAGTCCGCCGACGGTTTCGAACGCGGCCTTGGTTTCGGCCAGCAGCGCACGGTCCTCGTCGGTGGCGGAAGCCTCGTCGAACGCCGGAATCTCGCCGAAGTTCTTGTTGATGAGGTTGGCCACGCGGTTCACCAGGTTGCCCCAGGATGCGGCGAGCTCCTCATTGTTGTGGCGCACGAACTCGGCCCAAGTGAAGTCGGAATCGGAGCTTTCCGGTCCGGCCACGGAGATGTAGTAACGCACGGCGTCCACGGGGTAACGGGCGAGGATGTCCTTCACGTAGATGACGATGCCGCGGGAGGACGAGAACTTCTTGCCTTCCATGGTCATGAACTCGGAGGCCACGACCTGCTCCGGCATGTTCAGCGGACCGAGCTTGCCGGTTTCGCCGCCCTTGGAGCCCTGGCCGTTGTAGGCCAGCATTTCGGACGGCCAGATCTGGGAGTGGAACGTGATGTTGTCCTTGCCCATGAAGTAGTAGCCCGGGGTGGTCGGATCGTTCCACCATGCGCGCCATGCCTCCGGGTCGCCCTTGCGGCGGGCCCATTCGATGGATGCGGACAAGTAGCCGATCACAGCGTCGAACCACACGTACAGCTTCTTGTTCGGGTTGTCGATCCAGCCCTTGACCG